>Ga0310811_10000031_pt1 | contig 250564 bp, 222 predicted proteins | sample YCmetagenome_FD_207642 | JGI IMG/M metagenome (GOLD analysis project Ga0310811, IMG submission 207642) | Soil microbial communities from experimental microcosm in Duke University, North Carolina, United States - YC | ecosystem: Engineered > Artificial ecosystem > Soil microcosm > Unclassified... | reverse complement strand
CCTGGCCGGCGATCACATACGGATCGTCGAACGGGTGAACGAAGGTCAGGCCGCGTTCCTCCTGCAGCTTCACCGCATGCCCGTACGCATCGCTATAGGACTCGCCGAACTGCACGACTTCGACCGTTGCCCCGCCATGCGCACGCACGGCGTCGACCTTCACTTGCGGGGTCGTCACCGGCACCACGATGATTGCCTTCACGCCCATGCGCGCCGCCGACAGCGCCACGCCCTGCGCATGATTGCCCGCCGATGCGGTAATCACGCCACGCTCGAGCGCGTCCGCCGGGATGTGCGCCATCTTGTTGTACGCGCCGCGCACCTTGAAGGAGAACACCGGCTGGTTGTCCTCGCGCTTCAGATAAACCGGATTGGACAGGCGGGCCGACAGGTTCGGCGCGCGTTCGAGTTCGGTCTCGCGGGCCACGTCGTAGACGCGCGCGGTCAGGATTTTCTTCAGGTAGTCGTGGCGCAAGCTCACGCTGTCAGCGGCTTCGGCAACCTGATTGAGTTCGTGTAACGGCAAGGCAAGCTCCTGGGCGGCAAGGGCAAATCAACAGAGAGATCACCAGGAGGCAGGCAGCAAGCGGACATAAAAAAACCCGCCTCGTGGGGCGGGTTATTGTCACTGCGATCAGACGCGCGCTAACCCACCATTCGATGAATGGTGCTAATAATCAGCGCAATACGGATGTCGAGGCAGTTCATGCGGACGATCTTCGTTGACTTGGCGGCCTTTGTCAATCCCTGCTAGCCAGATCGGGCAGCGCCGCCTGAGCCTGTATGACGCGCACCGCCAGCGACACGCGTCATACGGACGGACGCATTACCGCACGCCGCTTTGTTTCTTGAAGGCGTCCAGAATGCGCCGTTCCAGCGCGTTGTAGTCGCGCCCAAAGTGATGATCGCCCGACGTGCGAATCACCGTGACGCCGGTTTGGGCCAGCGCCGGACACAAGGTGTCCTTCTCTTCTTCACCGTAGAAGCACTGCACGATCGCGGGCGGCACATGCGTCAGTTCAGGCTGCACCTTCAAGGCCTTATCGCTTGCCGGCATACCAAGCCAGCCGCCCACACGAATCTGGAAATCGGCGTCGGGCGCGAAGCCCAGCAACGCAATCAGCGACACCTTCGCGCGCAGCGCCTCGGGCAAACGGTTATAGGCGAACGGCATCACGTCGGCGCCAAACGAATAGCCGACGAGCGCAATATGCTCCGCATGCCAGCGCGTCCCGTAGGTTTGCATCACGCGCGCGAGATCGCGGCTCGTCTGCGCCGGGGTTTTCTCGCTCCAGAAATAGCGCAGACTGTCGATGCCGACCACCGAAACGCCGTCTTTCTGCAACGCGAGCGAGATGGTCTTGTCGAGATCGCGCCAACCGCCGTCGCCGGAAATCACAATCGCCATCAGGCCGTTCGGATGCGCCGCCGGCAATTCGATCAGCGGCAGATCGGAGACGTCGTCATCGCTCGCCGGGGTCGTCTGCAAATGCCGCGTCACCAACGCCACGAGTTGCGCGCGATCGCCGTTGCCAGGCGTCGCCTTTTCGACGAAGCCCGGCACTTTGTCGCGGATGATCGTGGGGTCCGGCGGGCACGGTCGAAAGCGCGGATCCAGATTGCGCTCGGCGTCCACCGAAACCGCGCCGGCCACCGTATTCGACGGCGCCTGTTCCAGCACATGCATCGCCAGCGTCGCGCCCTGCCCCGTACCGGCGACGATCGGCGCGAAATAGCGGCTCGATTGCGATTGCCGTTCGAGTTGATGGCTCAGCGCTTCAGCATCGCCCACCAGTTGATGACAGGTTTCTTTTTTCGCGCTCAGATTGGCCGCATAGCGCGCCGTATCCACGCCGACGGTCATTGCGCCCGCCTTCGCGAGCGCATCGGCGGTTTGCTGGTCGGCGGCACTCCAGCCGCTCGCCGGTGAGTACAGCACCACCAGGCCGCGCAAGGGGCCGGCCGGCTGCGTCACCGTTACGTCGCCATAACGGCCGCCGGGTACGGTAGTGGTAGTGGTGGTGGTTGCGGCGCAAGCAGCGGTGCTGCCAGCAACGAGGCTCGCCGCCATGGCGAGTCTGAAAAACGGTTGCAATGTCATGAACGCCGGCCTCCTGCCAGCAATGACAGGTCCGCGAGCGTGAAGAACACGCTCATCGAACCCGACGCCGCGAGATAGCGCGGCTCCCAATGCGGCTGGAACTTGCTCTTGAAAGCTCGCAGTCCGCGGAAGTTATAGAAGCGGCCGCCGAAGCGCCACACGATGCCCGCCAGCCGATGCCAGCGCGACGCGAGCGGCGTCGGCTGCATGCCGGAGAGCGGCGCGATGCCGAGACTGAGCGAGCGGAAACCCGCCTGCTTCAGATGCAGCGCCAGTTGGGTGAACAGATACTCCATCGCATACGGCGATGCGCTTTCCACGTGGCGCATCACGCCGACCGTCGCCTCGGTGTTCAGATCGGTCGTCATGTAGGTCACGAAAGCCACCGGTTCGCCGTTCTGGCGCACCAGCATCACGGATTGCGCGGCGAGGTACTCGTCGGTAAACGCGGCTACGGAGAAGCTCTTTTCGCGCGCGTCGCGGCTGTCGAGCCAGCCGTCGGAAATCTCGCGCAGCGTTTCGAGCGACGCCGGCACGTCGGCCTGATCGATCACTTCGACGGCAAAACCGTCACGCTCGCCACGCTTGAGCGCATAGCGCAAATGCGCGCGATGCGAGCCCTTCAGATCGAAATCGTCGAGCACCACGTGAGCCTCTTCGCCCAGTTTCATCAGCGTGAGGCCGGCGTCGAGGTAAAGCGGCAGCGCGTTGGCACGCACTTGATAGAACGCGGCGCGGCCGCCGTGCGTGTGCGCAAGCGCGACAAACTTGCTGATCAAGCCGGCCCACTCCTCGCGCGGGCCAACCGGATCGTGAAGCGCGGCCCACGTGCGGCCATTTTTCGCGTACATGAGGAACGCCTCGCGCGATTCGGAAAAGAGAAAGCTCTTGTCGCCCATCAGCGCGAGCCCGGCGTCGCTGCGCTCCTGCGCCCGCACGATACGCGCCGCATCCTGCAGATCTTGCGCCGGGGGCATGACGAAACGGCCGGCCGCGGGACGCAGCAACTGCCAGAACGCGAACGTCGCGGCAAACAGGCTGGCGGCCAGCGTCGCACGCAGCGCACGCGGGGCGCGTTCGTCGAAAGCGAATTGCCACCACAGGTCGCGCGTATAAGGCACGTCGCGGAACGCAAACAGCATCACCCACACCGCGAGCGCGAGCACCATCGCCACCGACACCAGCCAGCTCATCGTAAAGCGCTCGGCGAATAGCGACGAATGACGATTGAAGCGGCGACGGGTAGACAGCAGCAGCGCGATCAGCATACCGAGCACGCCCGCTTCCACAAACGCAAGTCCTTTGGTCAACGACAGCGCGAGGCTCAATACCGCCAGCAGCAGCGTCATCCACCACGCGGCATCCAGACGCCGCAGCAAGCCGCGCGCGACGAACAGCAGCAGCACGCCGAGCACGCTGCACAGCATCTGCGAGCTTTCGAGCACCCATAGCGGCAGCACGTCGCGCAGAATCCGGATGCGGTGCCAGAACGCGGGCGTGGCGCTGGAAATCACCAGCATGCCGCCGACCACGAACGTCACCAGGCTCAGAAACAGCGGTGCGAGTTTCGACGCGGCCGCCGCATGCTGCAGCGAAAAACGGCTTTTCAACGCGCGGCCTTCGAAACCGGCAAGCAGCGCCGCCGAGACGATCAGCGGGACACCGAAGTAAATTGCGCGATAGGCGAGCAGCGCCGCGACCATCTGATGCGTTTGCACGCTGCCGTTCAGCGTGAACACCATGGCGGCTTCGAACACGCCGACGCCGCCGGGCGTGTGGCCGATCAGGCCGAGCAGCATCGCGGCGGCATACACGGTGATGAAGGTCACGAAGCCGACATCCGCATGCGGCAGCAGCGCCCACAGCGCGAGGCCCGCGGCCACCACGTCGAGTACGGCGAGGGCCACCTGGGCGAGCAGATCGCGGCGCGCCGGAATATCGAACGACAGCCACTGCCAGCGCGTGCGGACCGGGCGCGTTTCGCGACGGCAGGCGGCCGCCGCGAGTCCGAGCACGGCCAGCACCGCGGCGCCGCTCCAACGCAGCGTAAGCGGCGCAAGATGCAGCATCGCCGCGAGCGGGTCGGCGAGGCACACCATGCCGAGCGCCGTCATCAGCACCAGCGCGAGCGCCAGCGAGACGCTCGTGAACACGGTCATGCGGCCGATCTGCGCGGGCGTGACATTCGACACCCCGTAGACGCGCGCACGCACGGCGCCGCCCGTCAATGCGCCAAAGCCGGTGACGTTGCCAAGCGCGGAGCCAGCGGTCGCACCGATCCACAGCGCCGCGCGCGGCACCACGGCGCCGAGGTAGCGCAAGCCGACCGCGTCGCGTCCGACCAGCGCGACATAGCTGAGCGCGGTCGCGCCAAGCGCCGCGGCCCACTCGCCTGCCGTCAGGTGACGGAGCTGGCGCACGACCGAGCGATAGTCGACTGCTTGCGAGAGATGTTGGAGTACGACTAGCAGCAACCCGCAAATGACGAGTGCGAGCACGGGCGAGAGAATGCTGCGCTTGCCAAGCGCGCGGGACACTCGGTCGAACATCGCGCCTAGCCGGTCGAACCTGTTGTTATATCGGTGGAACATGGTCAATGCGAGCCTTGCCTGGAGCTGTCGTGGCGACGGATCGTCTGCCACGGCGTCGCCTCACTCTGGCGATTACAAATGGATAACGGCAAAGCGTTAAAAAGGTTGACACTGTCAGCCAATGTCATTCAGTTCGTCGGGTTTTAACCTGGATCGGTGAAGGAAGCCGAACACGCTTCGTGGCATGACGGCGCAACTTGCGCCCATCAAACGGTCGAAGTTGCCGATTGGTTTGTCGTGCCGATACGGACCGCGAGGCTCGACAGGGGGGAGAATTTTAAACGTTTATTGAAGATAACGAGACGAAGATTTGGCACCCCGTCGTAATCAACCGATCGCGCACTGATTTAAAGGCTGATTTTATCCATCAAGATTTTCGCTTCGCGTGCCGTAATCGAGATCAATAGCACGGCGCAATGCCGGGATTTCGTAGCATGAATGGCGGCAATTGAGGGAGAACGATGATGGCAGAACAGGATTGGGTGATGGCGGGGATCTATCTGGTCGGACTGGTATCGATGGCGCTTCTCATTAGCGCACTGTCCGCGCGAGCGACCAAAGAACGTCCGGTTTCATCGCGCATCAGCGATTAATGCCCGTAGGACCGGGCTTCCGACGCGCGAGCCCGGAGCCGGCAGCGGGAAGCTGCCTGGATGAAGGCCGTGACGTCGCGCGTGCAATTTGCACGGCCTAGGGCGAAGTGATTCATTGCGCCCGGCAACTGACGACAGCGGGGGCTCCGCCTGATCGATCCCGACGGCACGCCCTACGCGCGAGACAACGACCTGCCTGGTGTTCCGGATTCCAGGCCGTAACTATGACTACCAGCCGTACTACCAGCCGTTAGTGAGACGCTTACTGCGGGCGGCGATGCGCTTCGGCCAACACAGCGCAGGTTTGCAGATGCAGGTTGAGCGCGTGCAGAGCCAGTGCGCGGAGCTTGCCCAGCCACGTGGTGTTGGCGGGAGTTGCGGTGCGGACGGTAGCGGCGTTGGATGCAGTGTTCATGACGGACTCCTGTATAGGGTTTATACCTAGGGAATAACCCGATTATAGCCCTCTCATGCCGCGCCGCAACAAATATCAATAATATTGCCGGCATGTTGCGCGGCGCGACGCCCATACCCGCACAATCCACAAAAAGGGCGGCATCAGTTGGCGCATAGGCGGCGCGCAATTAACCATCCGCACCGTACAGGTGCAATAATGACGCCTTTGCCTGCGACCACCCGCCGCAGATCGCCTCTCCTCCATGACCGTCGTCGAGAAAGCTCTGATTGCGCCCCTTATCGTCGCATGTGCGATGTTCATGGAAAGCGTCGATGCGAATGTGATCGTCACCGCCCTGCCCGCCATGGCGCGCGATTTCGGGCGCGATCCGGTCACGCTGAAAATCGCGGTAACGAGCTACGTGCTGGGTCTCGGCGTGTTTATCCCGGTATGCGGCTGGCTCGCCGACCGCTTCGGCGCGCGCACGGTCTTCCGGACCGCGATCGGCATTTTCGTGGGCGGCTCGCTGCTGTGCGCCGCGTCGAACTCCCTGCCCACCTTCACCCTCGCCCGCTTCGTGCAAGGCGTCGGCGGCGCGATGATGGTGCCGGTCGGGCGAATCATCATCTTCCGCGTGGTGCACAAGTCCGACTTCATCCGCGCGATGAACTATCTGAGCGTCCCCGCGTTGCTCGGACCGGCCGCCGGGCCGCTGCTCGGCGGCTTCATCACCACCTATCTGCACTGGCGTCTGATCTTCTTCATCAACGTGCCGATCGGCATTCTCGGCATCTATCTGACCAACCGCTATATCGCCAACACACGCGAACCGGATCCCGGGCCGCTCGACTGGATTGGCTTCTTTCTGTCGGCGGCCGGCGCGGTGCTGCTTCTGCTCGGACTGTCGCTGGTGGGCGGCGAACTCATTTCGAATCAGAACGCGTTCGGCATGTGCGCGAGCGGCGCCGTTCTGCTTCTCGGCTACGTCGTGTACGCGCAGCGCGTTGAATTTCCGCTGCTGGATCTGCGGTTTTTCAAGGTGCCGACTTTCCAGGCGAGTGTGCTCGGCGGATCGTTGTTTCGTATCGGCCTCGGCGCGTTGCCGTTTCTGCTTCCGCTCATGCTGCAGGAAGGACACGGCATGAGCGCGTTCGAGTCAGGCCTGATCACCTGCGCGTCCGCATTCGGCGGCATGTTCATGCGTGCGGTCGCGTCGAGCGTGCTGCATCGGTTCGGCTTCCGTTCGGTGCTGGTGGTGAACGCGGCGCTCTCAGGCATATCGATCGCCGCGTGCGGACTGTTTTTTCCCGGCACGCCGACCTGGATCATCTGGTTCGTCGTCCTGCTCGGCGGCTTCTTCCCGGCGCTGCAGTTCACGAGTCTCAACTCGCTGACGTACGCGGAAATCGCCAGCCGCGATGTAGGACGCGCCACGAGTCTCGGCAGCGTAGTGCAGCAGATGTCGCTCGGTCTGGGCGTGACGATAGGCGGTATCGTGCTGCAGATTTCGCGCGCACTGCATGGCCATCCGAGCATCACGTGGTCGGATTTCTGGCCCGCGTTCCTGGTGGTGGGCCTGTGTTCGTTCGCGTCGATTCCCGTGACGCTGCGCATGCCGCATGGCGCCGGTGAAGAAATCTCGCGGGGTGGCCGGGGGTAAAGTGCCTCTGCCTAAGTCGGTCTTGCGGCTCACGCTCATCTGGCCGATGCGCTGGCCGTTGCGACACAAGGAGAGAGAGTGGCGCCCACTTCGTCAAGCGAGCCTGAACCGGACCGCCCAACGTGCTAGCCGCTCGCCAAGGCAGCGAGCGTATCGCCGAAGCCGCCGCGAGCGCGCGTCGCCGTGCGTGCGCTCGTGATTACGCGCGGTGCGGCACTCCACGCGATGCGGGCGCCAGTCGCGATCAAACGATCGACCAGCGCGACGTCTTCGCTGCACGTGAGCGGCGGAAAGCCGCCGGCCCGTCGATACGCTTCGGCCGAGACGCCGAGATTCGCACCATGCACGTGGCGGTGGCCGTCGGCATCCACATAGGTCTTGCGGAAATATTCGCGCACGCTGTGGGGGTGAGCGGCCCAGTCGTCGACGGCAATCGAGCCGCACACCGCGTCCGTGTCCAGCGACAACTGCGCGACCAGCCAGCCCGGCGACACGCGGCTATCGGCATCGGTGAAAGCGAGCCAGCGGGCGCCGTCCGCCAGCAGAAAATCGGCACCCGCCGCGCGCGCAATGCCGACGTTGCGCACCTTCAGCGTCAAGGTCTCGACACCGTAAGCACGTGCAACCGCGCCTGAAAAATCGTTGCAGGCATCGAGCACGATAACGATCCGCACCGGCTCGCCGGCCAGACCGGCATGGCGCGATGCTTCGATCAACGCGGCAAGGCATGGGGCCAGCAGAGCCTCTTCGTTATGTGCCGGAACGATCACGCCGATCATAGAAGCCCCTCGCGTTGCGCGACTGAACGCGCGTCGTACGACCAGACGTCGATCAGCAGATCGGCTTCGTCGTGATGCGCGAGACGCGACAGGCCGCAGCGCGCATCGAACAACGCGTGCGCGGCATCGGCGGAGGCGAGCGCCTCGGCAAACGGCCGGCGCCAATGGCATGCGAGCAACGTGCCGTCCGGCGTGAGCGACGCCGCAATTCGCGCGGCCAATGTTTCGAGATCGGCTGCGTCAAGGTAATAAGCAAGTTCGCTGATCACGATCAGCTCGAACGGCCCCGCCTCGGTCGGCCATTGCTGCGGCACCCTGCGCTGTTCCACAGAGACCTGCGGCAAGCCGGCCACCCGTTCGCGTGCAAGACGTACGGCCGTTTCGTGCAGATCGGCGGCGAGCAGCGCGTCGCATCGGCTTGCGAGCGCGGCCGTCAATTCGCCGTTCGCGCAGCCCGGCTCGAACGCGTTGCGATAACGCGGACGCGGCAACAAGGCAAGCGTGAGCGAGCGCTTGCGGTGCTCGTACCAGCCTTCGCGCAGGTGCCAGGGGTCGTCGCTGCTTTTGTAGAGTTCATCGAAATACGTCGCTGTAGAGGACATATCAGCGGCCCTCCACGTATCGCGTCAGAGCGTCCACGGCGCACCTCCGGTAACAGCGTTGGGCCCGGCTTTGACGATCAGTTCGCCGAGCGCGGCAAGATCCCGTTCAGCATGGCTTTGCCGAAGGAACACCGGCAGGTCCGCCAGCGCCCGGGCAAAGCGGGCATCGCGGCATAACGGAGCGGCGCCGAGCGTACGCGTCGCGTGGGCCATCACCTCGGTGGCCGCTTCCTCGACGATGAGGCGAGCGCGCATGGCTTCCGGTTGAGCGTCGGCTTGGGGGTTCGCGTCGATATGAGCAGCGGTTTCCCGCAGCACGGCGGCAGCACCCGCCAGCGCCACGTCGACCGCGCCGAGGTGGGCAAGCCGATGCGGGTCGGCGCGCTGCATGGATGCGTCGCGCAAAGTCCGCGCGATCTGCGCTGCCGCGCCGTACCAGCACGCGGCGATACCGGCGCCGCCATGCCAGAAGCCCGGCCGGCGCACGTAAGCATGCGCGCCGCCCACGAGCGTGGCCGCGGCCCGATTGAAGGTAACGTCGGCACTGGCGGTGGCTTGCATACCGACGGCTTGCCACTTTGAGGTGTCGATTGAAATCGCCGCCTGATCCATCGCGACGGCGGCAAGCACAGGTTCGTCATCGAGCCATGCGGTGACGAGCGCGTGACTGACCACGCGCGCGCCCGAACACCAGGCTTTCGTGCCGTTCAGCGTCAGTTGCGCGGCATCGTCGGCGCCACTTGCACCTTTGCTGGCCTGCACGCGCGCGTCAGGCGGCTCCGCCGCCCATACGCCCCAGCGGCTGCCAACGGACGGCGTGGGGCCATGCAACTCGGCGAGAATCGCCAGCGCGTCGGTATGACCTTCGAACAGTTTGACGAGACTGAGATCGCACGCGGCAACCGCGGCCAAGGCGCGCCAGCGTGCGAGCGTGTGTCCGTGCCCCGGCAACGGCATGCAGGGCAAGCGGTCATAGCCCCGGTCGATCAGCGCCTGAAAAACATCGCCCAGCGCGGCGGGGTCTGCCGTATCGAAACACGTGTGATGCAGAAAATCTTCCAGCGACCCGGCGGAGCGCACCGTCGATTGCGACGTGAATCCCGAATGAGGGTCGCGAGTGTGGGTTCTGCTGATTCGTTCCGGCGACCGCGCACCCACGCTGGCCGCACGATCGCGCGTGGCGAGCATCGTGCCTCCCTGAAGCAGTTCGATCTATACGCGCGGACTTTGGATAGCAGCCGCGCGTGCAGACAAACAGCAAGCGGCGTGCCGCAGGCATCGAACCTCGAACAGTTGGGATGCGCCGTGCTGCTTCAGGAGTGATAACGCTCAAGATTAAGCGCGCAGCACGCTGCTTTGAAGGAAGCGCGCCTACTGACCTTTACCCGCGCCACCCTGTTCGCGCCGCGCTTCCGCCTGTTCCAGCAACGCCTCGAACAACGTGAGGTCCACAGGCTTGACGAGATGGGCGTCAAAACCGGCCGCCCGGGTGCGCTCGCGATCACTCGCATGACCGAAGCCGGTCATCGCGGCGAACAGCGTGCCGGCCAGCGCGGGCATCTCGCGCAAGCCCGCCAGCGTCGCGAAACCATCCATTTTTGGCATCGCAAGGTCGATCAGTGCAAGGTGCGGTACGAGGCGCGGCGCGACTTCGAGTGCCTGCGCGCCGTCGTAGGCAATGCGAACTTCGTGGCCTTTGAGTTCGAACAGCATGGCAAGGCTGTCGGCGGAGTCGCGATTGTCGTCCACCAGCAGAATTCGTAACGGCGGCACCACCGCGCTCACCACGCCGGCGTGATCCACCTGGGTTTCGGCGGGTGCCGCGGCAAGCGGCAAACTGAGCGTGAACGAACTGCCGCATCCCTCGCCCGCGCTGCTCGCGATGATGCTGCCGCCATGCATTTCGATCAGCGATTTGCACAACGTGAGGCCTATGCCAAGGCCGCCTTCGCCGAGACTTTGCCCGCTCTTTTCCTGCACGAACAACTCGAAAACCGTGTCGAGCGAACCCACAGGAATGCCGCAGCCGTGGTCGCGCACTTCCAGCACCGCCATGTGATGCTCGACACGCCCCAGTATCTCGATCTGGCTGCCGGAGGGTGAAAATTTCGACGCGTTATGCAGCAGATTTTGCAGCACCTGCACGAGCCGCGTCGTGTCGCCACTCACGACCAGCGGCTCGGCCGGCATCTGCGTCGCCACACTCTGCGAGCGCGAATCGGTGAACGGCCGCGCGGCTTCGATCGCGCGCGCCACCACCTCGACCAGATCGACGCGTGCAAGCCGCAATTCGACTTTGTCCGACATGATGCGGCCGATGTCGAGAAGATCGTCGACGAGGCGCGTAAGGTGCGTGACCTGACGATCGATGAGATCGCGTGAGCGCGCGAGCGTGGGGCTCATACCCGCCTCGAGTCGCATCACGCCGATCGCGTTACGCACCGGCGCCAGCGGGTTGCGCAACTCGTGCGCAAGCGTGGCGAGAAACTTGCGCATACGCTCGCCCGAACGTTCCAGTTCCTCACGCTCGCGGCGCTCGGTCAGATCGCGTGTCACCTTGGCGAAACCGCGCAACCGGTTCGATTCGTCATACACCGCGGTGATGTTGACGTTGGCCCAGAAGGTCGTGCCGTCCTTGCGCACACGCCAGCCTTCGTCCTCGACACGGCCGACCTGCCGCGCAATCGCCAGTTCCCGCGCGGGCTTGCCGGCCGCCACTTCTTCGCGCAGGTAGAACGTGGAAAAGTGCCGGCCGATGATTTCCTCGCGTGTATAGCCTTTGATACGCGCGGCGCCTACATTCCAGCTCACCACATAGCCATCCGGATCGAGCATGAAAATCGCGTAGTCTCTCACGCGGTCGACCAGCAGACGAAAGCGCTCCTCGCTCTGTCGCAACGCATCGAGGTACTCGCGCTGCGCAGTCAGATCGCGGGTGATCTTGGCGAAACCCGTCAGCACACCCGCCTCGTTGCGTACCGCCGTGATGACCACGTTCGACCAGAAAGTCGTGCCGTCTTTACGAACCCGCCAGCCCTCGTCCTCGAAGCGGCCGGTTAGCGTTGCCTGCTGCAACTCGTAATCCGGCCAGCCGCGCGCGACGGCTTCAGCGGTGTAAAAGCGCGAGAAGTGCTGGCCAATGATCTCGTGAGCCGCGTAACCCGTCAGCTTCTGCGCGCCGGCGTTCCAGCTGACGATATGCCCAGTCGTGTCCAGCAGGAAGATCGCGTAGTCCTCGATCGACTGCACGAGCGACCAATAGTCGACCGCGACGGGCGGCTTCGCTAGGGGCGCAGACGAAACATGGGCAGCCTCGTTGTTGTTCCCTGCGGAGCGGGCTTCAGTTTCGTTCATGATGAAAAGAGTCTTTTGGTATGTTGAAACAGCATACACCGGCTCACTTTCATGTTTCGCCTATTACCCGGCACGTTATCGCCTCGATCACTGAAAACAGCCATATTTGACGCCGGGCGTGGCCGCAGGACGTCAATGCCCCCGGCGCCCGCCACCGCTGCGACGCTCGATCTGTTCACACAGATTTACTCAGCAAGCCGCGCACGATGCAGGATCGAGGGATCATCTCAAGCGTTATAGCAAGCGGCGTTCCCGCTACCCCGCAAATATCCGCGCGAAATTGGACAAGCCCGCGGCGGCCGGAATCCCGTCGGCGGAGAGGCCGGAAAGAATGATCGCTGTAAGCGACAAACCCCCACGCTTTGCGTGATGCTGAAACTCGCTTGCAGGCTCAATCGGACCAAACGCGACGCCAAGCCTGCGACGCCACCCACAGAACGGTTCAGGCCGCCGCCCCCACCTTCTCCGCCAGCTTCGCGTCATAGCTGGAATGGACATGCACCCTCTTCTTCTCCGGATAGGCGTATGCATACGCCTTGCGCAGCGCTAGCGACGCCTCATGGAAACCCGACAGGATCAGCTTCTGCTTGTTCGGATAGTTGGCGATGTCGCCGACCGCGAAAATGCCGGGCCGCGAGCTTTCATAATTGGATGTATCGACATCGACGCGGCCGCCGTGAATCGACAGATTCCACTGCGCGATCGGTCCAAGATCGGCGACCAGCCCGTACAGCACGACAAGTTGCTCGGCGTCGAGTTGCGTCTCGCCTTCGATATGGCGCAGTGCGATCGATTTCAACGCATCGTTCTCGACGTTGAGCCCCGCAATCGCGCCGACCACAAAATCCATCTCCCCGGCCTCGACCGCCCGCCGCATCGCATCGACGCTCGAATTGGCCGCACTGAACCCGTTGCGGCGATGCACCAGCGTCACACGCCGCGCGACCTCGCGCAATGCCAGCGCCCAGTCCAGCGCGGAATCGCCGCCGCCCGCCACCACCACGGTCTTGCCGGCAAAATCGGCAAGGCGTTGCACGCTGTAGTGGACGTGACGCGACTCCAGCGGCACGGCTTCGGCAAGCGCCAGTTTTTGCGGGACGAACGCGCCATTGCCGGCGGCAAGCAGAATGGCCGCCACGTCGAATACGAGGCCGCGGTCGGTATGCACGGTCCAGCGCCCATCGTCGCGCTGCTCGACCGACTCGACCCGTTGTTCCAGATGAATCGGCACGTCGAAGGGCTTGCATTGCACCAGCAAACGCTCGACCAGTTCGCGCGCCGTACACGACGGAATCGCGGGAATATCGTAGATCGGCTTGTCCGGATAGAGCTCCGTGCATTGTCCGCCGACCTTGTCGAGCGCATCGACGATCTGGCATGACAGGCCGATCACGCCCGCTTCGAAAGCGGCAAAAAGGCCCACAGGGCCTGCGCCTACGATCAGAACATCGGAGCGAATCGGTTGCGGAAGGGGGTCTGCGGCGGTCGTCATGAGGTGCTCGCTGGGTAAGTCGATGATGTAGGTCGATGAGCCACCATACAGAATCGCCCGAGGCCCGGCAACGATGCCATTACAGGCGATAAGGACGCTCGTGCCGGTTGTTCCAGTGAGCGGCGCAGGCCTCATTGAATAGATCAAATTTATGGAACCATAAAAAAACAACATTATTTTTATAACCGACGAGTTCGTATAGTCGAGCCCAGTTCAAATGCGCCCCTTCTTCGGCGCCCTCCCTCCTCGCTACTGGACCACGATGAAACTACTCAAGTTCGCCCCTCTCGCGATCGCCGGCGCGCTCTCCAGCGTTGCCCATGCGCAAAGCAGCGTGACGTTGTATGGCCTGATTTCGGCGGGCGTCGGTTATGCGACCAATCAGGGCGGCAAGAACGCGTGGCAGGCGCTCTCGGGCACCAACCAGAACCCACGCTGGGGTCTAAAGGGCATCGAGGACCTGGGCGGCGGCACGAGCGCGATCTTCCAGTTGGAGAACGGCTTCAACGTGATGTCCGGCACCGCGTCGCAAAACGGCCGCGAATTTGGCCGCCAGGCGTTCGTCGGACTCTCCAGCAAAACCTACGGTACGCTGACCTTCGGCCGTCAGTACGACACGGTGCACGATTACGTCGGCCCGGTGATCATCGCGAGCAACGGCGTGAACATCGGCGACAACGACAACGGCTATAACGACATTCGCGTACAGAACGCGGTGAAGTACGTGACACCCGACTATCGCGGGTTGAAGGCCACGGCCGAATACGGCTTCAGCAATGCCACCGGCTTCGCCAACAACAACGCATATAGCTTCGGCGCCGGTTACGAACACGGACCGCTGAAGTGGAGCGTGGTCTACGCGCAATACAACAACCCGTTCAGCGCGACCAATCCGGACGGCGCGATTTCGAACGACTACGCGTCGTCGCTGCTGATCTTCGCGAAGAGCGCGCTGCATCCGGCCGCGTACGCGAGCAAGCAACGCATCTTTGGCACGGGCGGTTTCTATACGGTCGGCCCCGCGCAATTTGCAGCGCTTTTCACCGATGTCCGCTACGATTATCTCGACGGTTCGCACCTGCATCTGCAGAACTACAACCTGAACGTGAACTACCACGTGAGCCCCGCGTTCGTTCTCGGCGCTGCGTATGCGTTCACCGACGGCAAATACGACGTGATCAATACGAGCCCCAAATGGCATCAGGTCAATTTGCAGGCCGATTATTTCCTGTCGAAACGCACCGACGTCGCGTTGACGGTGATCGCGCAGCAGGCCGCGGGCGACGCGCAGCATGCGCAGATTTTTGCTTACGCTCAATCCACCGGCATCCGTCAGATGATCGCGACGGTCGGCATGCGCCACGTGTTCTGACCATGATGAAATCCTTCGACTCGACTCAGGAGCGGCGTGCGTTCTTGCGCACAGCCGTGGGGCTGGCAGCGAGCGCATCGGCGTGGCCGATGTTTGCCGGCGCGGCCTCTCCAGCTACTGCGGGCGCTCCCAACACCGCGAGCGGCACGTCCTCTTCGGGCGCTGCTGCGCCAGGCGGCGTGCGCCGCAGCGTGATCATCGATTGCGATCCCGGTCAGGACGACGCGATCGCGATCATGTTCGCCCTCGGGGCGAGCGACCGGCTCGACGTGCGCGCCATCACGACGGTGGCGGGCAACGTGCCGCTCGATCTCACCGAACGCAACGCCCGTATCGTGCGCGACTGGGCCGGGTACACGCAATCGCTGCCGGTCTACGCGGGCTGCCCGCGCCCGCTCACACGCGAACTGATCACGGCGGCCAATGTGCACGGCAAGACCGGTCTCGACGGCGTGCCGCTGCACGAACCGCTCGCGCCCCTCGCGCCGCAGCATGCAGTCGCGTTTCTGATCGACACCTTGCGCGCGGCGCCGCCCCATAGCGTGACGCTGTGCGCGATCGGACCGCTGACCAATCTGGCCACCGCGCTTATCGAAGCACCGGAGATCCGCGCCGGCATCCGCGAAATCGTGCTGATGGGGGGCGCTTTTTTTGAACGCGGCAACATTACGCCCGCGGCCGAATTCAATATCTATGTCGACCCGCAGGCCGCGCAGGTCGTGTTCGCGAGCGGCGTGCCAATCGTCGTGCTGCCGCGCGACGTCGCGGTAAAAGCGCCGATCACGCCGGCACGGATCGCACCGATCCGCGCGCTCGGCAATCGCTGCGGCACCATGGCCGCCGACATCATGGCCGCGGAAATCGCGTATCAGAAGGGCCGCAAGGGCATTGAAGAAGCGCCGATGTACGACCCCTGCGCGACCGGCTACCTGATCGAGCCGTCCCTCTTCAAGGGACGCGAGGTCAACGTGATGATCGAGACCGTCGGCGAATGGACGCTCGGTGAAACGGTGGTGGACTGGAGCGGACACAGCGGCCGCAAGCCGAACGCGACATGGATCACCGAAGTGGACGCGGACGGTTTCTATGCCGCCTTGCGCGCACGGCTTGCCACGCTGCCGTGAGCGGTTCAAGCCGTGAAGCGGTGAAAAGCTCGACATCGGTGAGGCAATCGGTCATGCAGTCGGTCATGCAGCGCGCGCCAGTTGCGTCAGATATGCGCGGCGATCCATTCGCGGCAAGCTCGCACGTGCGGGCCGCGATCCTCGCCGGCAAGCGAAATCAGCGCGATCGAACGGGCGACGCGCGGCTTGTCGAGACGCAACGCGACCAGTTCCGCGTCGTGCAAATGCATGGTGTAGAGACTGGGCAGCACGGCAATCGCCAGACGGTTGCGAACGAGTTCGTACAACGGCTCGGTGTACTCGACGCGATACGCGACCGTCAGTTGCAAGCCTTCGGCCCCGCCGGTGCGCCGCAGCGCGTCGCTGACGCTGCCGCGCACGAACACGGCCAGATCGCGGCCCACGAGTCTCGCCCACGCAAGGCTTTTCTTCTGCGCGAGCGGATCGTCACGCCGCACCACGACCACGATCTGATCCTCGAACAGATCCTGGTAGCGCAACGCGGCTTCGCCGTCCTTGTCCGGCACGGCTGCATCGGGTTCGTGCACGCCCACGCCGAAGTCGGCCGCGCCCTCGCGCACCGCATCGATCAGGGCGGTGTTCGGCATGTCGTTCAGCGTGAAGCGCAGCGACGGTTGCCGGGCGCGCAACGAGGCGAGCGCAGGCAACAGGCGCGCCGCAGCCGATGGAATCAGCCCGATGCGCACGGTCTGCACGCGTTCGGCGAAGGTGCTCGCCATATCGTCGAAGGTGCCGCGCGCCTGATTGAGCAACCGCTCGGCGAGCGGCAGCACGCTGGCGCCCGCATGCGTGAGCGTCAGCCGGTGCGCGGAGCGTGCGAACAGCGGACCGCCGAGCAGGAACTCGATCTGCCGGATCGCCGCCGTCAGGGCCGGCTGCGTCAGGGCGAGCGACTGCGCGGCCTGCGTGAAGCTGCGGGCGTGCGCAAGCGTGACGAAGTACTGGATTTGCCGCAGCGTGAGCGCGGGCAGCAGGGACGAACGGTCGGTCATGGAGAGCAATGCATCGACGCAATGCGCAGCAGTATAAATGCGTGGTTACAGGATGAATCAATTGATCAATAACGAATCTTCAATGCCGAACAGCAACAATCCGGCACAGGCCGCGCACGGCGGCTGGCTCGAACGGCGTTTCGCGCTCGCCGCGCGCAAAACCAGCGTGCGTACCGAAACGATCGCCGGCATCACGTCGTTTCTCGCGGCCGCTTATTTGCTGGTGGTGATTCCGTCGCTGCTGTCGGCCGGTGGGATGGATCGCGGCGCAGCAACCACCGCGACGATTCTCGTGTTCGTGCTGAGTACGGTGTTGATGGCGCTGTATGCGAATCTGCCGTTCCTGGTGGGACCCGGCATCGGCGGCTCGGTGATTCTCGGCATTACGCTCGCGGGCGAACACGTCGCATGGCAAACGGGCCTCGGCATTGCATTCGTGTCCGGCGTGCTGTTCCTGATCCTGACCCTGGTGGGTGCGCGCAGCCTCGTGGTACGCCTGATTCCGGCGCAGATCAAGCTAGGGCTCGGCGCATCGATCGGTTTGTTCATCGCCGTGCTCGGTTTTCGCAACGCCGGGATGGTGATCGCCAACGCGAAGACCAACGCGCTCGCGCTCGGCGATTTCTCGCGGCCCGGCACGCTGGTGGCGTTGATCGGCCTCGGCGCGGCTGTCGTGCTGCAAGGCCGCCGCGTGCCTGGCGCGATCCTGTGGGCGATTCTGATTGCGGCTGCCGCCGGTGTGCCGCTCGGCGTCACGCATATGCCCGCGTCATTCCTGTCATGGCCGCATAGCATCGCGCCGATCGCCTTCAAACTCGACATAGCGAGCGCGTTGAGCGTGGCCGCGATTCCGTATCTGTTCGTGTTCTTCGCGGCGGAGTTTTTTTCGACGCTCGGCACCACGCTCGCAGTCGGCGCCAAAGCGGATCTGCTCGACGAAAACGCGAACTTGCCGAACATCAACCGGCCGTTCCTCGTCGATTCGATTGCCGCGACGCTCGGTCCCGTGTTCGGCATTCCGGCGCTGACCGCGCTGGTGGAATCCGCCGCAGGCGTTGAAGCAGGTGGGCGTACCGGCCTCTCCTCGCTTGCCGCAGCCGCGATGTTCGCGCTGATGCTGCTGTTCGTGCCGGTCGCACTGGCCATTCCGAAGGAAGCGACCGCGCCGGCGCTGATCCTGATCGGCTTGTCGATGTTCAGCACGATCCGCCACACGCATTTCGACGACTTCAGCGACTCGCTACCCGTTCTTTCCATGGTGCTGCTCACGCTGATGTCGAACAGTTTCGGCACCGGCATCGCGGGCGGCCTGCTCTGCTATGTGCTCGTCAAGCTGCTCGCCGGCCGTTTCCGTGAAGTGCCGTGGGGCCTCTATGTGCTGGCCGTGCCGCTCGGCTATTACTTCTATACCGTGGTCAAGCCGCACTGAAACTACCGAAAACCATACCGACATGAAAGAGACATTGGGCAACGTGCCCGCATCGCGCCTCGGCATTACGCTTACCGACGCCCATCGCGCCTTCTTCACCGCCCTGCCGAAGGTCGAACTGCATTGCCATCTGCTTGGCGCGGTTCGCCACGAAACGTTCATCGCGCTCGCCGAAAAGAGCCACGCACCGATCGCTCGCGAGGAGATCGACGCGTTCTATACGCGCGGCGAAAAACCGGTCGGCGTGCTGCGCGTGCTGCGCGCGCTCGACGAACATCTGCTCACGCAGGCGGACGACCTGCATCGCATCGCCTATGAATATCTCGCCGACGCCGCCTCGCACCAGGTGCGTCATAGCGAATTCTTCTGGAATCCTACCGGCACGGTGCGCGTTTCGAAGATTCCCTATGTGGATGCGCAAGCGGCCATTGTCACCGCGATTCGCGACGCCGCTCGCGACTTCGGCATCAGCGCGCGGCTGATCCCGAGCATCGACCGCGAAGCCGATCCCGACGAAGCGGTCGCCCTCGTCGACTGGATGTGCGCGCATCGCGCGGACGAAGTGGCGGGTCTCGGCATCGACTACCGCGAGAACGACCGGCCTCCGGAATTGTTCTGGAAGGCATACCGCAATGCGCGTAACGCAGGTTTCAGGACCACCGCGCATGCGGGCGAATTCGGCATGCCGTGGCGCAATGTCGAGACGGCCGTCGATCTGTTGCAATGCGATCGGATCGATCACGGCTACACGATCGTCGACAACCCGCAGTTGGCAGCGCGCTACGCGGAGCGCGGCATTGTGTTTACCGTGGTGCCGACAAACTCCTACTACTTGCGCACGCTCGCGCCGGAGGTCTGGGCGGAGCAGCATCCGATACGGCGCATGCCGGGTCTGGGCCTGAAAATTCACCCGAATACCGACGACCCGACACTGCACAAGGTCACCCCCGGTGAAGCATGGCAATTGATGCATAGCCACTTCGGCTTCAGCATCGCCGAGCTGCGGCAGTTCATGCTGAACGGCATTGACGGCGCGTGGATCGACGAAGCAACACGCCACGCCTGGCGCGCGGCCTGGGGCGCGGAGTTCGACGCGTTGGCCGCGACCTTGCCCGCTTAGACCGGAACGCCGCCGGATCGCCGCCGGAGCGGCACCGCGGGTCACGTCATCCACTCAGGCGCTGCCCGCCCGGCTTCATTCACCAATCCACGACCCACGTAAATCGCTGTCGTACAGCAATTGCAGCAACGTGCCTGCCGGACGGCTCAGCCGTCTGGCGGCCAGCGCGATAAATTCCACCGAGGGCAGCGTCGGCAGACTGGCCGCGTTGAGCGGCGGCGTCAGGCCCCGGGCGGCCAGGTACTGCGGACGCACCGTTATCCCAAGACCGCCGCGCGCGGCCGCAATACAGCCCGAATGACTGCTGCTTGTGCACACCACCTGCCAGCTAAAACCGGCTTCGGCGAGCGCATCGAGCACCACGGCGCGCGTCACGCTCGGCTCCGCGACCAGAATCAGCGGCAACGGCTGACTCAGATCGACCAGCGTACCGGTGCGCGCCAGCCACTCCAGCCGCCCCGTGAAAAGCGGCACGCCACGGCGATCGCCCAGCCGCCGCTTACCAACCAGCAGATCGATCGAACCGGCGTCCAGCAACTCATACAGCTTGCCGGTCATGCCGATGGTGATTTCCAGTTCGACGTCGGGATGCGCGTCGCGAAATGCCGCCAGCACCGTGGGCAGCGGCCCGAGCGCGACGTCGTCCGAAGAGCCGAGCCGCACCCGCCCTTTTAAACGCGGCGCGCGAAACTGCGACTCGGCCCGCGCGAGCGCCTGCAGGATCACGCTGGCGTGCGCGAGCATGGCCTCGCCGTCCGGGGTCATGGCGAGCGAATGGGTGTCGCGCACGAACAGACGCCGCCCCACGCTCTCTTCGAGCCGGCGGATATGTTCGCTGACACTCGATTGCGTGAGATCCAGTTGCCGCCCCGCCTCGGTGAAGCTATGGCAGGCTGCGACAGTGGTGAAGGTCTTGAGCCAGATGGGATTGAGCATAAATCATTGTGAGCCTGGTTATCGGCAATGTCGATAACAGTCAACGTCCCCAGTGGGGTTCCCGATTGACAGGGATGTCAATACCATGACGCTATCCCCCAACGATTGTTTCGAGCACGGGCCGCCGATCTGTCCCCGGCAGCGCGCTAACGCTCATTTGAATATGAATAAGGATTCCGCCCAGACCGCGCTGCTCTGGATCGTCGCCGCCGGCTTTTTCATGCAGTCGCTCGACACGACGATCGTCAACACCGCGCTACCGTCGATTGCCAGGAGTCTGCACGTCGCGCCGCTCGCGATGCAACCGATCGTGGTCGCCTACACGCTGACAATGGCGATGCTCACGCCCGCGTCGGGCTGGCTCGCCGATCGCTTCGGCACGCGGCGCGTGTACTTCGCGGCGATTCTCATCTTCGTGCTCGGATCGCTCTGTTGCGCGAGCGCGCATACGCTCGGCCAGCTGGTGCTCGCGCGGGTCCTGCAAGGACTGGGCGGTTCGATGCTGTTGCCGATCGGGCGGCTCGCCGTGCTGCGCAGCGTCTCGAGCGAGCAATACGTATCGGCGCTCGCGTTCATTTCGATTGCCGGCCAGTTGGGGCCGATCGCGGGTCCGACGCTCGGCGGCTGGTTCGTTCAGGCTATTACCTGGCACTGGATCTTCCTGATCAACGTGCCGATCGGTGCATTGGGCCTTTACGCGGTGCAGCGATTTCTGCCGGCGCATGGCGAGACCCAGGCGCCGCCGTTCGACTTTGTCGGTTGTGGGCTGCTGTCGCTGTGCATGATCGCGTTTTCGCTGGCCGTCGACGCGCCGGTGCCGTCGCATCGCCTGGCATGGTCGGCCGGCCTCTTCGCGCTCGCTGTGGTGAGCGCGCTCGCCTACATTCCGCATGCGAGGCGACGCAGCAATCCGCTCTTCAAACTTGCGCTCTTTCGCGAACCGAATTTCAGCGTCGGTCTGATCGGCAACCTGGTATGCCGGGTCGGCTCGAGCGCCGTGCCGTTCCTCGTGCCCTTGCTGCTGCAATTGCAACTCGGTTATACGCCGCTGCATTCCGGCCTGATGATGCTGCCCGCCGCGCTGGCCGGCACCCTCACCAAGCGCTGGATTGCACCGCTCGTGCGCCGCTATGGCTATGACACCTTTCTGCTCGTCAACACGGTGATCGTGGGCTCGTCGATCGTTGCGCTCGCATTGATCACGCGCGGTACGCCGCTGATCGTCGGGATTGTGATTCTGGCGGTGTTCGGCGGCGCCAACTCCATGCAATTCGCGGCGATGAACAGCGTCACGCTCAAGGGTCTCTCGCATGAAGACGCCGGCAGCGGCAACAGCCTCTTTTCGATGGTGCAGATGCTGGCGATCGGGCTGGGCGTCTCGATCGGCGGCGGCCTTGTGAATCTGTTCTCGGCACAATGGGGATCGGCCGCGCTCGGGTTTCGCCTGAGCTTCGTGTGCGTGGGCGTCATCACGCTGGTGTCAGCATGGATATTCCGCCGTCTCGACGAAGCGCCCGTCACGCGCGAGGTGCGTGGGCAAGCGACTCAGGGCGCGGGACGCTGAGCAACGTGGCCCGATCCGGCAAGCGGATGCCGGAAAAACCGTCGCCGGTTTCATTCAAACGGGCGACGCCAGTATGGCGGTGGCGGCAATATTCGATAGATCGGCAAAATCGATAATAAAAACTTACGGCCTGATCGCGTTCTCCGTTGATCGGCGTGAATATTCATAACGCATGACGAAATCCGCATTCCACCGTGCATCGGCCCGACGCATTCGGATCGGCGCTGGACGCTTGCCTGACGCGATAGCGTGACGATTATTCCACTCATGATGCAGCGTCATCGATGCGTTGGGAAAGCCTGGGTCTCCCGATACCGGAGTCTGAATTCAAACGATATTTCGCGTTAGCATGTCGGGCATTAATGCATAACAAGGGAATATCACATGCCATTTGACGAGCGCATGCTGAACGGCATGGGCGTGCTGACGGCGATCGTCGACTGCGGCAGTTTTGCGGCGGCTGGCGAAGCACTCGATATGTCGCAATCCGGGGTCAGCCGTTCGGTTGCACGGCTTGAAACACGCCTTGGCATCCGGTTGTTCGACCGTACCACGCGCTCGGTCGTGCTGACTGACGAAGGCCGGCGATTTTACGAACAGATCGTTCCGCTACTCGGTGGGCTCGAGGAAGCGGCTGCTACGGCGGCGCAAGGTGCGACTGCGGTTCGCGGACGTTTGCGGGTGAGCATGGATCCATTGTTTTCGCGTCTCGTGCTGGGGCCGAGGCTCGGCGCCTTTATCGACAGGCATCCCGATCTGCAACTCGAGTTGATCACGCGCGACCAGTTAGGCGATATGGTTGCTGATGGGTTCGACCTTGCGATTCGTTTCGGCGAACCGCCGGTTTCAACGCTGATTTCACGCAAGCTGATCGACACGCGGATTATGACGGTGGCCGCGCCGTCGTATCTTAAGAAGCATGGTCATCCGGCTAGTCCGGCCGAGCTCGAAAACGGCAAGCATGTGTGCATCAAGTTTCGCAATCCGTTGACGGGTTACCCGTTCAGTTGGGAGTTTCATCGCGGGCGCAAGAAGATTGCGATTACCCCGCAGGGGCGTTTGATGGTGAATGACGTTGGCACGTTGCACAGTGTGTGTGCTGCGGGCCAGGGGATCGCGCAGGTGCTTGCGCTTGGTGTTGAGTCGTTGCTTGCCAATGGCAAGCTGGTTGAGTTGTTTCCTGACTGGAAGGATGAGGTTCATCCGGTGTATGCGCTTTATCCTTCGCGGCATCGGCCGCCGGCTAAGGTTAGGGCTTTTTTTGATTTTGTTATGTCGGTGATGGGGGGTGGGAGGGAGGTTGCTGTTTGAGGTTTTTTTTGCCTGCGCGGCGCTTGGTTTATCTGGTTTGCCTTTGGCGGGTTGGGTTTCCTTGGGCTGGAATTTTTGGCCTTTCCTTGCTGTGGTGGTTGTCTCTGGTCTGTTGCTGGTCTTTTTGGCCTTTCCTTGATTTGGTAGTGGTCTATTAGCGTTGCCCCTGTGCGGGGCGGCACTTACTTTCTTTGCCGCCGCAAAGAAAGATAAGCAAAGAAAGCGGCTCACACCGCTAATTCTTAAGCGGGTCCCCCGCGCAGTAGCGGTAGTGGTGCATCTGGAATCTGTGTCCTCGCACATTCGGCGCTGGTGACAAAGGCGTCATACCTCCGGCGGCGCTGCGCGCGCCGATACCCTGTTCAAAACACCGCCCGCCGGACTTGCGCTTCCGCGGTTTGGTCCGTTCCCCGACTCGTGGTTGCATCGCTGCTGCAAGCACAAACGCGGCCGCGATCGCACCGCGAATGTAACGCACGACATTTCCTTTGAAGCAGGTTCGCCAACCAGAGTGGGGGCATCTCGCCGAGGCGAAGCCGACGGCTCCCGCTGCGCGAAGCAAACCCGACGGGTTTCCCTTGCAGACCCGTCCGCGACGCACGCAGTGCGGAGTGGGAGCTGATGATTGCTTTGTCACTAGCGGGGAGTGTGCGAGAGCACGGATTTCAGATGCACCACTACCGTGGCTGCGCGGGGGACCCACTTATGAGCTGGCGGTTTGAGCCGCTTTCTTTTGCCTACTTTTCTTTGCGGCCGGCAAAGAAAAGTAGGTGCCGCCCCGCACAGGGGCAACGCTAATAGACCACTAACAAATCAAGGAAAGGCCAAAAAGACCAACAACAGAACCAAACCCCCACCACGGCAACGCCAAAAAACCCACAACCGCCGAGCAGGCAAAACCCCACCCCTCAATCCTCATCATCCGTCCAGGGAATATCCACATCAGAAATAAAAGCCACCGTTGCAAACGGCCCCCCATCCTGACGCCCGATCTTCCCATCGGCACGCTGCCATTCAACCCTGAACACCGTGCCCGGATCATCGGCAATCAACCGCACCGTGCGAACTTCATCCGGATCTGCTTCCTCGACCGGACCGTCGAGCGAAACCAGCAACTCCTGCGGCCAAAGCCCATCGGTAGGATCGTAAATCTTGTCGCCGTCCGGAATCAGCGTGAATGCCTCCACCCCGATCGTCGCGGACGCCTCAATGATCATCTTGCCCAGCGCGCGTAGCAACGCTGTGGCCCGCGCCGAGTTGGCCTGGCGAATTGCGAGATCCCCGCGCGTCAGCGCCTGCTCAAGTTTTGGGTTGGTTTTTTGTTGCGCCATTCGATGTCCTGATTCCTATCGCTCTGTTATTCACGGCACGCCGATTCGTCACGTACCGCTCTCCGTTTTTCGGGCTGAATCCTACCACTGGTGCGAGCCGCAGCATCGCCAGCCATGCCGTACAAGCCCACCGGGCCGCCCCGTCACCACAGTTTAGGTCGCCAATCGCCGTCCGGCAGGGAGATTTGCCTTTCAATGCGCCTTGCCACGCTTTCGGGCAGGCTTCGGCGCCGCAGCATCCGCGGGCTTCGCGCCGCCGATCTCAGCAATCAGATGGTCGCGGAACGCCTTGACCGACGGCGGCAACTCCCGGCCGGCCATGGTTTGCACCTGGATGCTGCGCTGACGCATCTGCGGGTGCGTCAGCGGTATCGCGACGAAGCCGTCGCCGGCGTAACGGTCGCGCACCGATAGCAGCCCCGTGAACATGATCGCCCCGGACTTCTGCGCGTAACGGTACATCGCCCCGCTATTGTTGCTGATGAGATCCGGTTCGAGCAGCACGCCTTCAAGCGCACAGGTAATGTCGATCAGTTGCCGGATCGTCGTACCAGGCTCCGGCAGCACCAGCGGATAGCGCCGCAGGTCGGCCAGCGACACCCGCGCGCGCGCCGCCAGTGGATGGTCGGCGTGCAGCAGCGCCAGCACCGGCGCGCGCTCGGTGTGCTCGACCTTGACGCCCTTCTCCGGCGCGAGACTGAAGGTCAGCGCGAGATCGGCGTCGCCATCGCGCACCCGTCGGGTTGCCTCGCCCGGCGGCATCACGGAGAGCGTGAAGTCGATCCCCGGGTACTGGCCGCGGAACGCCGCCATTGCACTGGGCAAAAAATCCGCCGCAAACCCCTCTGAACTCGCTACCTTGATCATGCTGCCGTGCAATGCCTCGAGGCCGCCGATCTCCTTCATCACATGCTCCGCCTCCAGCAGGCTGCGCTGCGCATAGGCAAGCAGCCGCTCACCCGCCTCGGAGAGCGACATGCCACGCGGCCGCCGCTCGAACAGCGCGACGCCGAGATCGCTTTCAAGCCGCGCGATCTGCCGGCTGATCGCCGAAACGGCCACATGCAGCCGCGCGGACGCGTCGCTGATCGAGCCGGTACGAGCCACTTCCACAAAATAGCGCAATGCGATGCCGTGCAATGAAAGTGCCATGAAGGTTGCCTTGAGCAAAGGTACGCACGAACGTATGCAGCCGTGTGTGAAGAGATTCAGCTTTGCCTTTTCGGCAATGCAAGTTTCGAAACACGATCATTGTGACAAAAATAACGGCCTCCTAGAATCGTTTCGAAGCTGATGGCCGCGAACCCAGAACCGTGCCGCACCAGGCGCCGCGTCGCCGCCATCCCCCGCACCCCGCATCGGAGAGAGACAAACATGAGCCGCAATCAGGCCATCGAACACGCCACGCATCATTTCGAATCCGGCGCCTTTCTTGAGAACCTCAACCGTCGCGTCGGCTTTCGCACCGAGAGCCAGGAAAGCGACCGTGCCGCCACGCTGCTTTCGTACTTGAGCGACGAAATCGCGCCGGAAGTCGAAGGACTCGGCTTTAGCACCCGCATCGTCGATAACCCGGCGCCTGGGTTCGGGCCGTTCCTGTTCGCCCATCGTCATGAAGACGACCGCCTGCCCACCGTACTGATCTACGGCCACGGCGACGTCGTGCGCGGCTACGACAGCCAGTGGCGCGCACCGCTGACGCCATGGGCCGTGACCGTCGAAGGCGAACGCTGGTACGGCCGCGGCACCGCCGACAACAAGGGCCAGCACTCCATCAATCTCGCCGCGCTCGCGAGCGTGCTGGCCGCACGCGGCGGCAAGCTCGGCTTCAACGCGAAACTGCTGATCGAGATGGGCGAGGAAACCGGCTCGCCAGGGCTCGACGCGATCTGCCACCAGCACAAGCAGGAACTGGCCGCCGACGTGCTGATCGCGTCCGACGGCCCGCGCCTCGCGGCACGCCGCCCCACCGTCTTCCTCGGCTCGCGCGGCTCGGTGAACTTCAAACTCTCGCTGAATCTGCGCGACGGCGCGCATCACTCGGGCAATTGGGGCGGCCTGTTGCGCAACCCGGCCACCGTGCTGGCGAGCGCACTCGCCAGTCTGGTCGATGCGCGCGGCGTGATCGCAGTCGACGGCTTGCGTCCGCCGCCGATTCCCGAGGCGGTGCGCCGCGCCCTGGCCGATATCACGGTAGGCGGCGGCCCGGGCGATCCGGCCGTCGACGACAACTGGGGCGAGCCCGGTCTCACGCCGCCAGAACGCGTGTTCGGCTGGAACAGCTTCGAAGTGCTGGCCTTCAAGGCGGGCAATCCCGAGAATCCGGTCAATGCCATTCCGTCATCGGCGTTCGCCCACTGCCAGTTGCGCTTCGTGGTCGGCACCGACTGGGAAAACCTGGCGCAGCATCTGCGCGCCCATCTGGATGCGCATGGCTTTTCGCTGGTCGAGATCGGCGTCGAGCGCGGTGCGCCGGCCACCCGTCTGAATCCCGACGACCCATGGGTGACCTGGGCGATCGCCTCGCTCGAACAGACCACCGGCAAGAAAACGGCCGTCCTGCCGAATCTCGGCGGCACGCTGCCCAACGAAGTCTTCGCCGACACGCTCGGCCTGCCGACCATCTGGGTGCCGCATTCGTACCCCGCTTGCTCGCAGCACGCGCCGAACGAGCATCTGCTCGGGCCGGTGGTGCGCGAGGGTCTGCAGATCATGGCGGGACTGTTCTGGGATCTGGGCGAGAACGCGCCGCGCTCGAACTCAATGCGTCCAGAAGCCTCGGCTTGAGCGAGCAACGCAGCACGTTCGCCGCTCATCCCCTGATCACTCGCACTTCACCCGCGGTTCATTGCCAGCCGCATCCGCTACGAGGCACGCCCACGATGATCACGTCCACCTTGCAAGCCAGCGCCGCGCGTCCATCCGCCGCGAAGGTTCATCGCATCATTCTCGCGGCGTCGATCGGCAATGCGCTTGAATGGTTCGACCTCGTCGTCTACGGCTTTTTCGCGGTCACGATCGCGAAGCTGTTCTTCCCGGCGCGCACCGAAGCAATCTCGCTGATGCTCACGCTCGGCACCTTCGGCATCTCGTATCTGATCCGCCCGCTTGGCGGACTCGTGCTCGGCTCGCTCGCGGATCGCGCGGGCCGCAAGGCATCGCTGCTGCTGTCGATCGGCTTGATGATGATCGGCACGTTGACGATCGCCGTGATGCCGCCGTATGCCGCCATCGGTTTGTGGGCGCCGGCCGGCATCATGCTGTCGCGGCTGGTGCAGGGATTCTCGGCGGGTGGCGAGTTCGGTGCGTCCACCGCGTTTCTGGTCGAACACGCCCCGCAGCGGCGCGGTTTCATGGGCAGCTGGCAGTTCGCCAGCCAGGGGCTCGCGACACTGCTCGCCTCCGGCTTCGGCGCCTTGCTGACGAGTCAGCTCACGACGGCACAACTCGAATCCTGGGGCTGGCGCATTCCGTTTCTGTTCGGTCTCGTGATCGGCCCGGTCGGCTTCTATATTCGCCGCTACGTGGACGAAGGCGCCGAGTTCGACACGGAGCCCAAAACGCGCACGCCGCTGCGCGATCTGTTCGGCACGCAAAAGATCCGCATGCTGCTCGCGATCGGCTCGCTGGTGATCTCGACCGCGGCCAACTACATGATCCTGTACATGCCGACTTACGCGATCAAGCAGTTGCACCTGCCTGCCTCGACCGGTTTCGCGGCCACGCTCGCGACGGGCATCGTGCTCACCGTGCTGACGCCGTTCGCCGGCCACCTGTCCGATAGCGCGGGACGGATCCGCATCATGGCGGTTGCCGCGACGCTGATGCTGCTGACGGTCTATCCGACCTTCGTCTATATGAACGCGCATCCGTCGTTCGCCACGATGCTGCTGGCCTTGCTCTGGATCGGCGCATTGAAGGCAGCGTACTTTGGCGCGCTGCCCGCGCTGATGTCGGAGATTTTCCCGACGCAAACGCGCGCAACCGGTCTCGCGACCAGCTACAACATCGGCGTAACGGTGTTCGGCGGCTTTGCGCCCTTCGTGATCACCTGGCTCATCGACGCGAGCGGCAACAAGCTCGCGCCGGGCTTCTATCTGATGTTCTGCGCGGTGGTAAGTTTGTCGGCGCTCTATGCGGTGCGCGCGAAGCTGAAGATCCGCTGAGCGGCTTGCAGTGAGCTGGAGGGAGTTCGCGGAGGGCTTGAGGCGAGGCGCGGTGAGGTGAAGCAAGCTGAGATAAGTTCAGACAGGTTGAAGCGGGCAAGACAGATCAATCCGGCTTGCCCGCCCCGGCAACTGCCTCAAGGCGCAGGATTGGGCTGCAGTTCATGCAGCTTGTCGATCTCCGAGAGCACTTCCGGCGAAAGCTTCAGGTCGGCGCTGGCGATATTTTCCTTCAGTTGATCGAGCGAGGTCGCGCCAATCAGATTGCTCGTCAGGAACGGCCGGCTATTGACGAAGGCCAGCGCGAACTGCGCGGGCGACAGGCCATGACGCTTCGCCAGTTCCACGTAGCGCGTGGTGGCCTGGACCGCTTGCGGCTTGCTGTAACGCTGAAAGCGCTCGAACAGCGAAATGCGGGCGCCCGCCGGACGCGCGCCGCCTTCATACTTGCCCGACAGCCAGCCAAAGGCCAGCGGCGAATACGCCAGCAGGCCGATGTTGTCGCGATGCGCATACTCGGACAGACCCGCTTCGTACGTGCGGTTCAACAGGCTATACGGATTCTGGATGCTGACAATGCGCGGCAAGCCGAGCTTTTCGGCCGCGCGCAGAAACTGCGCGACACCCCAGGGCGTTTCGTTCGACACGCCGATATGGCGAATCTTGCCTGCCTTGACGAACTCGGCGAGCACCGACAGGGTTTCTTCGATCGGCACCGTATACGCGTCGTCGACCCACGGATAGGCGGGACGGCCGAATGTCATCGTGCTGCGATCCGGCCAGTGCAACTGGTACAGATCGACGTAGTCCGTTTGCAGACGCGCGAGACTACCGTTCAGCGCTTCGGTCAGATTCTTGCGGTCGAACTGGTTGCCCTCGCCGCGAATATGACGCGGGTTGTGCGGCTGACGCGCCGGCCCGGCAATCTTGGTGGCCAGCACGATCTTCTCGCGCGCGCCGCGGTGCTGCGCGATCCATGTGCCGATATAGCGCTCGGTCGAACCTTGCGTCTCGGGGCGCGGCGGCACCGGATACATCTCCGCCGTGTCGATCAGATTGACGCCGTGATCGAGCGCGTAATCGATCTGTGCGTGCGCTTCCTGCTCGGTGTTCTGCTCGCCCCACGTCATGGTGCCGAGACCAATCAGGCTAACCTTCACATCCGAATCGCCGAGTCTGCGGTATTCCATCGAACCTGTCCTGTTGTGTGTGAAAACGGAAAGCGCCGACGTTACCATGCCCGCGCAATGCCTGCAGCGCGGCTAAAATACTGCTTCAGCAGCCGCTCACACCGGCGCGCTCAACGAACGCTGCGTCAACCCATCTGCGATGAATCCCGAACACCTCGAACTGCTGGTCACGCGCGTGATGCCGTACGGAAAATACAAAGGCCGGCTGATCGCGGATCTGCCCGGCCACTATCTGAACTGGTTTGCGAGTCAGGGCTTTCCACCGGGAGAAATCGGCCGTCTGCTGGCCCTGATGCACGAGATCGATCACAACGGTCTGTCGTCGCTGATCGAGCCTTTACGCAAGCGCTGAGAGCGACGCCTTCGGCAGATGCCAGCCGTAGGTGACGGCAAGCACGCGCAAGATGAAGCACGCCACGCCGCCGGCCAGGGCCGCGACGCCAGGCGGCAAGCCGGCGCGCCGCGCCACCACCACGACGAACGCACCCGCGAAGGCCGCGGTCGCGTAGATGTCGGCATGCAGCACGAGCGGCACGCGCGCCATCAGCACGTCGCGGATCACACCGCCGCCCACGCCCGTGACGGTACCCATCAGCATCGCGATAAACGGCCGGATGCGGAACAGCAGCGCTTTCTCGACACCCGCCACGGCAAACAGCGCGAGGCCGGCTGCATCGAGCACGGTGATCAGCGCGGCAGGAAATTGCTGGACAGTGGAATGGAAAACGAAAGTGAGCAGCCCGGTGGCGAACGTCAACGCCGGGTAACGCCAGTCGCGTATCGCGTTAGGCGGCGAATCGCCGATCAGCAGATCGCGGATCACCCCGCCGCCAAGCGCCGCGACAAACGAGATCACCATCACACCCAGCAGATCGAGACCGCCGCGCATCGCGCTGAGCGCGCCCTCGATCGCGAAGACAACCGTGCCGGCCAGATCGGCGGCCAGAACCAGCGCTTCGACGTTCGGCGTTATTTTTCTTATCGACAATGTCGGCATCGACGCATCACCCTTTCAGTCCACGAGTAGCCGGAAAGGTATAGCGAAATGCCCGCCGCCTGGTGAAAAATTTGCGCAGCCGGCACGCGATGCGGACGGCGCGCCCGTTATTTCGCGAGGCGCGGCCTGCCAAGCCCGCTCTCTCTCTTCAGGCAACCCATGGCGACCAGATGCACGAGCAGGCGGTCTACCGCCTCGTCGATCGACACCCGATCGGTTTCGATCATCAGATCGGGCTCGAGCGGCACATCGTACGGCCCGGAAATACCGGTGAAATTGGGAATCTCGCCGCGCCGCGCACGCGCGTAGAGGCCTTTGACATCGCGTGCCTCGCACACCGTCAGCGGCGCATTCACGAATACTTCGACGAACCCCTCGCCCACGATCTCGCGAGCCATGCGCCGATGCTCATGCTCGGGCGAGATCACCGCGGCCATCGCGATAAAGCCCTGTTGCATGAACAGCGCCGCGACGTGCGCGACCCGCCGCAGATTTTCGGCGCGGTCTTCGGGAGTGAAGCCGAGGTCGGCGGTCAGGCCGCGCCGCAGCACGTCGCCGTCGAGCACGATCGAAGCATGTCCCGCCGCTTTCAGACGCCGGTGCAACGCGTCGGCCAAGGTCGATTTACCGGCGCCGGACAGACCGGTCATCCATATGACGGCGCCGCGGGTCGTGCTCATGACTTACGCTCCCTATCCGTTGCCGGTGCCGCGGCATTCGCCGCCGGCGCGCCGAAGCTGCCGGCCGGCGCCAGGTCCGGTCCCAAACCGTCAAGCAAGGGTTGCAGCAGCGCCTCGCGCGGCTGCCAGCGCCGCACCGAGGTCTTGTAGATCGGGCGGCGCACCTGCGCCGCGCTTGCCGTATTCACCTGCCGCTCGGTCTGGTGAAACGACAGGCAGCGCTCGTCCCAGTCGAGTCCGCAATGCGCAAGCAAACGCCGGACATTGCCTTCGAGGTCCTCGACCAGCTCTTCGTATTTGACTTCGATCATCGTGCCTTCGGGCAACACGCGTTGCCAATGCGCCATCAGCGCGTCGTAGGCGCGGTAGTAGCGGCCCAGTTCACCGAGATCGTAGCTGAATGGTACGTCGTGAAAAATTCGCGAAAAAATCGACAGACAACTTTGCAACGGTGACCGGCTGCTGTGAATGAAGCGCGCGTTCGGCAGTGCCAGATGGATCAGGCCGACGTTGATGAAATTGAACGGATACTTGTCGGTGAAGCGCGTGTAGCCTCCCGAGGCCGAGCCTTGCATTTCCAGTTGCGGCGCGTGCATGCGGCGCAGATAGTCGGCGCCGAGCGCGCGCAATTGTGCGGCCCCGACGCCCAGCAACGCTTCGATATCGATACGCAACGGGTCATCTGAATCGCGGCCGATGCAATTCACCAGCGCCTCGCCGAAGTCCGTACGCTCGCCCATGCCGAGAACCTGCGGATGGCTCGCAAGAATCTGTTCGATCAGGGTGGAGCCGGAGCGCGGCATACCGACAATAAAAATCGGCGCGGCCGACGGATCGCCCAGCCCGTGTTTGGCCGCCAGCACCTCCGCAGTCAGGAGCTCGGGCAAATGCGCGAACAGACCGAGCGCCGCGGCTTCGTCATAACGCACGCCGGCGCGGTGCAAGGCGTTGCCTTTCAGGAAGTGATCGAACGATGCATCGTTGCGGCCCACATCGGACAGCGCCTGACCATACGCGAAGTGCAGTTCGGCCTGATCCGCCGGCGTGAGCGAAGCGACATTGTGCGCGAATCGCTCGAGCGCGGCGAACACCGGATCGTCGGCACTCAGGCGCTTGGATTGCACGAAGTTGCGGTAGTACAGCGGCACCTGCGGAGCGGCTTCGATCGCGCGGCGATAGGCTTCGTGCGATTCGTCAAAACGGCCGAGCGCCTGCAGGCAGTTGCCCATGTTGTTGTACGAGCCATCGGCTTGCGGATTCAGCCGCACAGCTTCGCGGTAGGCGTCGACGGCCTGCTCGAGCCGATGCATCTGCTCGAGCGACCAGCCGAGCCCATGACGCAAATTGGTGTTCAGCGGATCGAGCGCAATGCCCTCGTGATAGCGCACCACGGCTTCGGAAAAACGGTTCAGCACGGCGAGCGTTCCCGCGAGGCGCTCATTGACGGCGCCGTTGGCGGGATCGAGCGCGCGCGCCGCTTCAAAGCAGCGGAGTGCCGCCTGGAGTTCGCCGCGAGCGACGCAGGCGTCCCCTTCGGCGCACCATTCCGGGGCGGTCGCAGGCTGTGGGTCGTGCTTCATTAACGGCCAGTTTCTTGCAGGCTTCGCATCAGACAGCCCGGCAGTGTGGGGTACGTTCTTCTTCGTCCAGTGTCGGCACAAACCTGCTCTGGATTCAAAGAGGGAATTGTCTGACGCGAAAGTATCAGGCGCGCCCTACAGTTTCTTTTCGAATATTTAACGAAGTGTTACAGGGCGGTGATTCGGTCATCTTCTGAAGCTTGCTGCAACGCGCGGCCGCTATGGCATCAGATCGCCACGGCGGCCTCGTGGCGGCGGCGTGGCGCGCGCCAGCCGTAATTTGCGGACACAAATCCCGCTGAACTCCCGGGCACGCCGTCTTTCTGATTCTTATACGAGGAGGCGGGAGAAAATCGTGAGCAGGCTTATTGCATCAGTCGCGCTGCTGGCTGTGGCGGCAAGTCTCACCGGGTGCGCGGTCGCCCCGGGATACGACTACGCCTACCCTTACTACTACCCCGGCTACGGTTATGCCTACGGTCCATACGGACCGGCTTACGGCTCGGTCGACATCTGGGGTGGCTGGGGCGGCTCGTGCTGTTACTACCATGGACACGGGGGCTACTGGCATGACGGCGGATGGCATGGCGGTGGCTGGCATGGCGGTGGCTGGCATGGCGGTGGCTGGCACGGGGGCGGCGGCGGTGGCTGGCACGGCGGGGGCGGCGGCCACGGCGGTGGCGGCAGTGGGTGGAGCAGCGGTGGCGCTCAGGGCGGTCACGGGCATTGACACCACCGGCCGTGCCTTTGTCACGCAGCGGAGTGCGCCGGCCGGAGTGCCCGGGGCGACCATAATGCTCTGATTGCCTTGCTTGCCCTGTGTGAATCGATGTCGATGCGCGAGCTGGCCAGCTCGCGCTTTTCAGGGGACAGCCTGCCCCTGCTCGCTCACCCACAACGCCGTCGCCTCATCCCTCCCTGCGGTCCTCCTACCGCTTTCGGCCTGAAGCCGGCGGATACTCGGCACTACGAACCGCTCCTGAATTTCTGTTCTGGTCGGCCGGCTCGATCTAGTGGATCCAGACCGCACGGCACATCGCCGACGCGCGGGAAAGCGATCACCATGTCCGGGATTTTGAGGTGTTCAGACGTGCCGGCTCCGCGAGAGCGCGGACCGAAAGACTGTACGGGTGCGGTGCTCATGCGCCCGTCGACAGCGGCATCACCCCGCCCGCCACCTGGCAGTATTCGACGGCTGCCGATACACCGATCCGGCCAACGAACCGACCAGGCCGGTCTGAACAAAAAGCGACTGGCGCGTTGCAAGGCGCGACGTCGCTTTTCTGGGCGCTGGGGGGCGGCTGGCGCGATGATGGAGTGCAGACCGTACCGGCCGGCGCCGGGAAGTCTTACGCGTTGCGGTAAAATCGGGTTTTGATTAAAGCCGTCTGGCCGTCCCATGTCTTCAGCTCAAACTCCCAGTCCGCGCCGCGTGTCAGTCGCGCCGATGATGGACTGGACCGATCGCCACTGCCGCTCGCTGCATCGCGTGATATCGCGTCATACATGGCTCTACACCGAGATGGTCACCACCGGCGCGTTGCTGCACGGCGACGTGCCGCGCCATCTGGCGTTTACGCCCGAAGAAGCGCCGGTTGCGTTGCAGCTCGGCGGCAGCGAACCGGACGATCTCGCGCGTTCAGCGAGGCTGGGCGAGCAATGGGGCTATGACGAGATCAATCTGAATTGCGGCTGCCCGTCCGAGCGCGTGCAGCGCGGTGCGTTCGGCGCTTGCCTGATGAACGAGCCGCAACTCGTTGCCGATTGCGTGAAAGCCATGCGCGACGCCGTCTCAATACCGGTGACGGTCAAGCACCGGATCGGCGTGGACGCGGTCGAAGAATATGACTTTGTGCGCGACTTCGTCGGCACCGTCGCGGACGCCGGTTGCAACGTGTTCGTCGTGCACGCGCGTAATGCGATTCTCAAGGGCCTGAGCCCGAAAGAGAACCGCGAAATTCCGCCGCTCAAATACGACTACGCGTATCAGTTGAAGCGCGATTTTCCGCATCTGGAGATCATCATCAATGGCGGCATCAAGACGCTTGATGAAGTGGAGACACATCTTCAGCACGTCGACGGTGTGATGCTTGGGCGCGAGGCCTATCACAACCCTTATGTGCTGGCCGACGTCGATGCGCGCTTCTATGGCGCAACGGATGCGCCGCTCACGCGCGAGCAGGTCGAGGCGAAGCTGATCGAATATTGCGCGGCTGAAATGGCGCGCGGCACGTACCTCGGTGCAATCACGCGTCATGCGCTCGGTCTCTACCGCGGGGAAGCCGGTGCACGTGGATGGCGTCGCGTGTTGTCGGATAGCAAACGCCTGGCCGCGCGCGATCTGAGCATCTTCGACGAGGCAAGACAGCATCTGCGTGAGCCGGTCGAAATTTTTGAATAAAGGACTAGGCAAACGGAATTCTTGTTCGTATAATCTCGTTTCTTCATCGACGAGCCAAGTTTCTCAGCAGTTAAGTGAGTTGCTTAGCAAGTCAAGCAGATGTCAGTGGTGGCTGTAGCTCAGTTGGTAGAGTCCAGGATTGTGATTCCTGTTGTCGTGGGTTCGAGCCCCATCAGCCACCCCAAAGAATTCAAGCAGCAAAAAGTTTGATCAAGCGGCGTTGTGAGAAATCACAACGCCGTTTTTGTTTTTGCGTCGCGCTTTACCGTGCAGTGCGGTCTGCCCACATCCGTGGGTCGAGGCTGATCGTCAGCGTGCACCAGAGAAACGGCCAATAACCCACCCCGCCAATCCGGTCTTTGACCGCAAAAACCGCTTGACTACCGGGGTCGGACCACCGCTGACGCCCGTCAGATATAGGCCTGACAGATTATTTCAGTACCAAGAATAGTAATTTCAGATTATCGGTACAAATTTTCAATAGTAGGGGTATACACTGCCTTCCATCGACGTTGCAGACACACCCCTACCGGCTCCTGCGACGCCTTCCTGAAATGAAATCGAAACTTATCGGAGTCACACCATGAAGACCAAGCTCATCGCCGCCCTGCTGGTTGCTGTTTCTGCCTCGATCGCTGCTCCCGCATTCGCTAGCGGCTACGGCCCGGCACCGTTCTATCGTCCGGCTGTCGGCGCACCGGCTTCGCAACAAGGCCAGAACGCGCAAACCGTCGCAGCTGAACGCGCTAGCGCCGAATCGAGCGCATACGGTGGCGTGAACACCGTGTCGTCGCAATCGGGTACGCGTGCACCGGCTTCGTCGGGCCCGCAATCGGTTTTCTTCGGCCACTAATCTGTCGCTGTTGAAGGTTGCCGTTCACAAGACGGCAGCCGAACTGGGCGCCGCGCATGCAGCAATGCATGCCGGCGCCCAGTCCCGTTTACACGGCGGCCGCACTCACGTCACCGAGCCCATCCACCGAGCCTCAGCCCCAGCGTCATCACACCTCGCGCTTTTCCTCTTCCGGCGATTCGCAAAACCGGATCCGGTTACCGAACGGATCGATCGTCTCGAGCACTTTCCCCCACGGCTCCTCTTCAACGCCCGGTTTTCCGTACTTATAGTCTTTGCGCTGAAGTTCGGCATGCAACGCGTCGATGCCCTGCATCGGCACGTAAATCGTCGAGCCCGGCGTCGCATCGCCGTAATGCTCGCTCAGGTGCAAAATCAGATCGGAACGGCGCACTTGCGCATAGAGCGGAGTATTCGCCTCGAAGCGGTGTTCCCAGTCGATGGTAAAGCCAAGAAAGTCTACGTAAAACTCTCTGGCTTTCTCTTCAGAGAAAATACGGATGATCGGAATAGCGCGCGCGAAATGCATTGCGGTCCCCAACAGGTCGATACGGAACCGTCAGCTTAATCGAATGGGCTTGCCGGTTCCGGCGCCTACGGTTATCCGCTAAGACCGGCATCGATCGTTTCGCGCGCCGCCCTGAAGCCGGCCTCTGCCGCGGCATGCTCCGTGGGCCACAGGGTGTCGATGTGGACGAGCCGCCAGTCGACCACCACCGCGTCATTGCGCAACACCCGAAAATGCGCCTTGACGCCGGTCAGCACCTGCTCGACCGCGACTTCGATCTCGTAGTCCTGATAGCGCTCCTGGTAGTCGCCCATGTCGAGGCCTTTCGGCTCCATGATCGCCTCCTTGAGGTGTTCCGGGTCAGGGTGAAATGCGCACGGCCATGCGCGCCCGCCGGGCCGTCGCTACGGCTCGCACCAGGGACTGACAAATCTTCATCTGACGATTAGTCGCAATCGCCAGAAAGATACTGCCGGCCGCTAACGGTGATCTCGACGTCGCCGCTGCCCGCCTCGGCGGCAAGGCCGTTCGACAGCAATTCCGCCGCGATGGACTGCGCGAACTTCGGCACGGGCTGTCCGACACCGACCTCATTCAGGCGCCGCAAAGCTTCGACCGCTTCCGGACTTAATGACTTCGACATGGCCGTCTCCGTCGTGATGCTGAATTTATCGTAGCAAGTTTCGCGGCCGGACGCAGGCGCGTCTCAGGCCACCGACATCCAAAGCTTGTGCAGCCCGAGAATTTTGCGCGTGCAAGCGGGTCTATCCCACGAAACGTGGCGATAGCAAACCCGGCAAGCGGTAACGGAAAGGAGGATGAGATGGAGCGAAGCAGAATGACAGCGCTCGCGGCGTGCGCCGCGCTTGCGGCGTTCAGCATGGGCGGCCCGGCAGCGTTTGCCCAAACGCCAGGCCCGGCACAAAAGACGCAGGCCGTGCCGCAAAACGGCCCGGCATCGATGGCCAAGCCGCCGGAGGCGGGCTCAGGCTCAGGCGGTGCGAGCAATCCGGACAATATGCCGATCAAGCGTCCGCGCAAACCGACCAACGACAAGATGATGCACGAGCCGCCCGCCAGCGCCGCCAACGCGAAATAGCGCCGGCACGGCTGACGGTGCGGACCGTCTGACTAAGCCAGGCGTGCTTAAAGACGCGCGATCGACACCTCCGTGGACTTCACCAGCGCGACCACTTCCGAGCCGACCTTCAGGTCGAGTTCGTCGACCGAACGCGTGGTGATCACCGAAGTGACGATACCGAACGGCGTGTCCACATCGACCTCGGACACGACCGGCCCGCGGATGATTTCCTTGACCTTGCCTTTGAACTGATTGCGTACGTTGATTGCGGAAATGGTCATATCGAGCGACTCCAGAAAAGCGATTGAAAACAGTCAGTCAGGGGATATCAGACGGCCCAGCGGACGTCTGTCGGCCGCGTGAGGCGGCCCTCGTCACGTGCGTCATAAGTACGCTGGGACAGCGCGTCGTCATTCGGCGCCGTCTTCAGTACGCGTTGCAACACATGTTCTTCCAGCGCGGCGAACCCGGCCGATGCACGTGCCCGCGGGCGCGCCAGCGGCACCGGCTGATCGAGCGCGATGCGCCCTTCTTCGATCAGCAGAATCCGGTCGCCCAGCGCGACGGCTTCATGCACGTCGTGCGTCACCAGCAGCGCGGTAAATCGATGCTCACGCCACAGCCGTTCGATCAGCGCGTGCATTTCGATGCGCGTCAACGCGTCGAGCGCGCCGAGCGGTTCGTCGAGCAGCAGCAATTGCGGCCGATGCACCAGCGCACGCGCCAGCGCCACCCGCTGACGCTGACCGCCGGAGAGCTGCGCGGGCCAGTCGTTGGCGCGTTCCAGCAAACCGACTTCGGCGAGCACGGCCCGCGCATCCTCACGCGCGCTGCGGCCGAGGCCGAGCATCACGTTCTGTAGCACGCTCTTCCAGGGCAGGAGGCGCGCGTCCTGAAACATAATGCGCGTGTCGAGCGGCCGGCCATCTTCGGTGCGTTTCTCGAGCACACCCGAGGTGGCCTTTTCCAGACCCGCGACGAGGCGCAGCAAGGTCGACTTCCCGCAGCCGCTACGGCCGACGATGGCAACAAAGCTGCCGCGTTCGATCGACAGATCAAAATCGGACAACACCTTGCGCTCGCCGTACTGCTTGCCGACACCGCGCAACTCGACCGAATAGTCGGCGGCGCGGCGTGCGTCATTGCGCGCCGTGGCTCCCGTCGCTGCAGGCAGAACGCTCACGCGCTGGTCGTGTTGACGATCGTGCGAGGGTTCCGCCCGATCGAAACCCGCGGCCTCATCCGCATCGTGATCGGCGGTGCGCGGTTGCGCCAGTTCGGCTTCGAGATCGCTGCCCGCGATGCCGCCGAACGACGCCGACAATGTGGTTGCGCTCATGATTTCGCTCCTCGTTGATAAGCCGGGTGCCAGCGCAGCGACACGCGCTCGAGACTCTTGGCCAGCACGTCGGCGAGCTTGCCGAGCCCCGCGTACAGCAGGATGCCGACCACCACCACATCGGTTTGCAGGAATTCGCGCGCATTCATCGTCATGTAGCCGATGCCCGACTGCGCGGAGATGGTTTCGGCAACGATCAGCGTGACCCACATCAGCCCGAATGCGAACCGCACGCCGACCAGAATCGACGGCAACGCGCCGGGCAGCACCACGTGCCGGTAAAGTGCGAAACCCTTCACGCCGTAACTGCGTGCCATTTCGATCAGATTGGCATCGACCGAGCGGATGCCGTGGAAGGTGTTCACGTAGATCGGAAAAAACACGCCCAACGCGACGAGAAACACTTTCGCCTCTTCCTCGATACCGAACCACAAAATCACGAGCGGGATCATCGCGAGCGCGGGAATGTTGCGGACCATCTGCACGGTCGAATCGAGCGCGATTTCAGCGGGTTTGAACAGACCCGTTGCGAGGCCGAGCACGAGTCCGATGCCGCCGCCGATCGCAAAGCCCGACACCGCGCGCCACGTGCTGACCTTCACGTCCGCCCACATTTCGCCGGACTGGATCAGCGACCACGCGGCCTTCACGACCGCGAGCGGTTCGGGCAACACGCGGGTCGAGAGAATGCCGCTGCGGGCGGCGAATTCCCATGCCAGCAGAATCGCGAGCGGCGCGAGCCACGGCGCAAGATGCGCACCGATGCGGCGCAGGACGGCGAGACTCGCGCTCGAACGAGCGACGGCGTCAGCGCCTTGTCCCGCGCTCAAAGTGGATTGAGCCATGATGATTTCCTCACTGCCTGACCATTAGGTGTTCGTGCCGAACCGGACGATGCGCTCAGCTCGAACTCGCCGCTTTCGGCAGATAGTTGTTGCCGACGATCTCGCCGAACGGCCCGGACAGCGGACCGCCAGCGGTCTTGAGCTGCCGGCCCGGCAGCAACGGAAACACCAGTTCGGCAAAGCGGTACGATTCTTCGAGATGCGGATAGCCGGACAGGATGAACGTGTCGATGCCGAGCGCCGCGTATTCGTTCATGAGTGCCGCCACCTGCTCGGGATTGCCGACCAGCGCCGTTCCCGCACCGCCGCGCACCAGCCCGACACCCGCCCACAGATGCGGATACACCTCGAGTTCGGCGCGGCCGCCGCGCTTGCCGCCGTGCAAGGCGGCCATGCGGCGCTGTCCTTCGGAATCCATCTTCGAGAAGGAAGCCTGGGCACGCGAAATGGTTTCGTCGTCGAGCTTGCTGATCAGCTTGTCGGCGGCCGCCCACGCTTCTTCTTCGGTCTCGCGCACGATGACATGCAGGCGGATGCCGAACTTGATCGTGCGGCCACGTGCTTCGGCGCGGGCACGAATGTCGGCGATCTTCTTCGCAACAGCCGCAGGCGGCTCGCCCCACGTCAGATACGTGTCGATGTGATCGCCCGCGATATCGTGCGCCGCCGCCGACGATCCGCCGAACCACAGCGGCGGATGCGGGTTCTGCACCGGCGGATACAGCGCCTTGCCGCCCTTCGAGGTCAGATGCTTGCCCTCGAAGTCGATCGCGTCGTTGGTGTGCGAGGCGCTCAGCAGCTTGCGCCAGATATGCAGGAATTCGTCGGTGATTTCATAGCGCGTGTCGTGATCGACGAATACGCCGTCGCCTTCAAGTTCAGCCGAATCTCCACCGGTCACGACGTTGATCAGCAGACGCCCGTTCGACAACCGGTCGAAAGTCGCGGCCATGCGCGCCGCCAGACCCGGCGACGAGATACCCGGCCGGATCGCCACCAGAAACTTTAGCCGTTTGGTCGCGGCAATCAGGCTCGACGCGACGACCCACGCGTCTTCGCACGAGCGGCCGGTCGGCAGCAGCACGCCCTCGTAGCCGAGCGTATCGGCGGCGACGGCGATCTGCTGGAAGTAGTCGTAATCGGCTGCGCGTGCGCCTTGGGACGTACCGAGATAGCGGCTGTCGCCGTGAGTCGGAATGAACCAGAACACATTCATTTGCTGCTCCTGCTAGTTCGAAACTGGATTGAATGAAGACGTGTGCAACGACGAGCGACGCTGCGTCGGGCGAAAGCGCGCCGCTAGCCGCGCGCCGCTGGCCGCGCGCATCCCTCCGGCACGAGACCCGGAAAGGCGAACGCTAGAAAGGACGGAAATACTGCAGTGAGGCGCGGATTAGTTCCGACAGCACAGCCACGAACGCGTGTGCGCCATGGGGCAATTGAAGATCGGCATCAGGCAGGACATCGCGACGGCTTCCCTCGACCAAACGTGCGCGTGATGCGCTCGATTAAACAGGCGACGGCGGCAAACGCCGTCTGTATGGAGAAACAGTCTATGGATCGGAACCCGGCTTTTGAACGATTTTTTTGAGCTTAGGTTTTCCACTTTCGTGATTAGCCCGACGCTAAAGCATACGGATGTTGCACCTTACCCACGCTGGAAGCGGCTTGCCCCTCTATATAATGGCGCCACATTTCCAATAATCCGCTGCAGGCCGTGCGAACCACGCCGCCTGAGCTCTCGCGGTGCAATGCATGCAAAAACTCATCCTGCCGTTCGTCGCCGGCTTTCTGGCTTCCCTGTTTTTTCATGAGTCGACCCTGGCGCTGTTGCACGCGGCCGGACTGATCGATCCGACTGGTTTTTCGACCGCGCCGTTCCTGCCGCTGGGGCTGCCCGAGTTCATCGCGAACGCGATCTGGAGCGCTTTCTGGGCGGTGCTGATGGCCTGGCTGTTGCGCGTGGCGCCTGAGCGGCGCGCGCCATGGGTGCCGGCCTTCGTATTTGGCGGCATTGCCCTAACCGCGGCGAGCGTGTTCGTGGTCGATCCGCTGCGCGGCATCTGGCCGAGCGGCAACATGCTCCCGCGTCTCGCGGTGGGGTTCGCGGCAAACGCGATGTGGGGCTGGGGCGCGCTGGTGTTCATGCGCGCCTTCATGGCGAGCGAAGACGAGGACTGAGCCTGCCGGTTTCTGCTCAGGATCGTAGATCGCGCAACGGGTGCTCGTTTGGCGGCCACGGGCTTTCGAACATCTTCGCCACCTCGGCGGCGTTCACGTCTTCAATGCGCGCGAAACGCCAGCGCGGCGCGTTGTCCTTGTCGATAATGCGCGCGCGAATCCCCTCGATCGTGTCGCCCTGCGCGAAGCTCGTGCGCGTTAGATCGAGATCGCCGCGCAACACGTCCGCCATCGAACCCTCGGCACGCGTCACCACTTCCAGCGACACCGCCATCGACAACGGCGAACGTTCGCGCAACACCGCGATCGTCTGCTCGGCCCAATCGGCGGCCTCGCCGCCCTGCTCGCGCGCCCGCTCCAGCGAAGCGAGAATCTGCGCTACATCGGGCAACGCGAAATGCCGGTCGATCAAGCCGCGTGTGCTCGCGAGCGGCGCGGCATCGGGCTTTGGCACGACCTGATGCGCGGCGGTCTCGCGTTCGATGCACGCCACGACGTCCGCGCCGCGTTCGAACAGTTCAGTACGCAGCGTATCGACTAGCGCGGGCAAGGCCGCGTCTTCGATATAGGCGTCGGCGAGGCCTGCGTAGAGCGCATCGGCTGCGCCGATCGTCTCGCCGGTGACCGCCAGATAACGGCCAAGCGCACCCGGCGTGCGCGCCAGAAACCAGCTGGCGCCGACATCGGGAAAGAGTCCGATGCGGGTCTCGGGCATCGCCATCTTCGTCGAGTCCGTCACGACACGCAGGCCGCCGGTACGATGCGCACCCTGCGAAATCCCCATGCCACCGCCCATCACGACGCCGTTCATCAACGCAATGTACGGCTTCGGGTAGGTGAAGATCGCGTGATTGAGCCGGTATTCCTCGATGAAAAAGGTGTCGCGCGCGTCCTGCTCGCCACGCTGCGCCGACTCGTACAGGAAGCGGATATCGCCACCCGCGCAGAACGCACGTGGATGCGCGCTGCGCACCACCACGGCCAGCACGTCGGGATCTTCGCGCCACTGATCAAGCGCCGCGTGCATCGCGCGGATCATGCCGGTGGACAGCGCGTTGAGTGCTTTCGGCCTTTCCAGTTCGATGAAACCGATGCGGTTGGCTACGTAAGTCGCGACTTCGTCGCTGACGGCGGGCGAGGTGGAAATGGACATGGAGAGCTAGGCGCGATGGCGCGAAATGAACCGGAACTGAACGTTATCACGCCCTCGCGGCTTTAGGCCTGGCGGCGGGCTGGGTCCCCGCGTTGCCGGCGGCCTCCACGGCCGATTCAGACGGCGCTTCAGCAGACTTCTTTTTACGCGGGCGGGCAGCGCTCGTGGCGCCTTGCGGCTGCCCGGCCTGCTGCGTTCCGAGCCAGGCATCGAGCGCGATACCCACCACGGTATCCAGTGGCGCAGTCGGAAACACGGGACATGTCAGGTTGAGCGCGACGATGCCGTGCAGGGTCGCCCAGAACGCCTCCGCCCACACCCCCACCTCCATCGACGCAGGCAAGCGCCCCGCCGCTTTCAGTTCTTCGATCGCGGAGATCATCACGTACAAGGCAGCAGCATCCGGGTCGTCTGGCTCGTCTGCTTTTGCAGGCTCGACACTCGCCCCGGCCGCGTTGCCGGGCAGAGCAGAAGCCACGGCCGGTGTTTCTGCCGCCGCGCCCTCCACGGTCTCGCCTGACACACCCGCCTGCGCGGCCCCAGCCACCGGAGCACCGGCCAGCACAGCGGCCGCGCCGCCCAGCGCCGCGCCCGTGTAGCTTGGGTCTTCCATGAAGATCAGACGATAGGTTTCCGGATGCGCAACACCGAAGGCCACATAAGCCCGCCCGATCGCCTTCAACCGCGCGGTCGGATCGGCAATCTGCGCCAGCGGCACGAAAGTCTCCAGCAACTGCGCATAGCCTTCCGCGCACAACGCCCGCGCGATCTCATCGCGGCTTGCGAAGTGAAGGTACAGCGTAGCGGGCGAATACTCGATGGCGTCGGCAATCTTGCGCATGGACAGCGCGGCAAAGCCTTCGCGCATCACGATGCGCCGTGCTGCATCGAGGATGCGCTCGCGCAGCGCCTGTTTCTGACGGTTTTTTCGTTCGACGATTCCCATGACGAACATTTTCAGGTTGACAAACTGAAAAGTCAAATTAAACTGAACACCGTTTACTGAACAGTGTTCATTAAATTCTCATCAATCAGTCAGCACCATCCTGGCGCGATAAGGCGCCACTTTCAGGAGTCGCCATGCAAGCCATAGGAAAAGTCGGTTTATTCGGTGCCGCCGGCGCGGCAGGTCAAATCATCGCTGCCGCGCTTAGCGCGGCGGGCCGGGATTACCGGGTGGTCGGCCGCTCGCGCGCCCCGCTCGAAGCGGCTTTCGGTCACGACCCGCATGCGGAAATCGTTACGTGGAATCCGGATGAGCCGGCTTCGATCAGCGCCGCGGCTGCCGGTTTGCAGACTGTGATCTACCTGGTGGGCGTGCCCTACGACCGGTTCGCCGAGCATCCGCCGCTCATGGGAAAAACGCTCGCCGGCGTGACGGCAGCGGGTGTTGAGCGCCTCATTCTGATCGGTACCGTGTATCCGTACGGCCGTGCGCGTGGCAATCCGATCAGCGAAGATCATCCGCGTGAGCCCCACACGTTCAAGGGCAAGATGCGGCTCGAGCAGGAGAAGCTGGTGCTGGCGGCGCATGGCCGCGCCAGCGGGTCGGGCCGCCTGTCGACACTGGTGCTGCGGCTGCCGGATTTCTACGGCCCCGGCATCGAACGCAGTCTGATCAATGGCGTATTCGAGGCGGCGGCACAGGGCAAGCGCGCACAGATGATCGGACCGGTGGATGTGCCGCACGAATTCATTTACCTGCCGGATATCGGACCGGTGGTCGAAACACTCACGCGCACGGCCGACGCCTACGGCCGCTGGTGGCATCTGGCCGGCACGGGCACGATCACGCAGCGTGAAGTGGCGAGACAGGCCTATGCACTGGCCGGCCGCGAGCCGAAGCTGATGGTCGCCGGCAAGACCATGCTGCGCCTGCTCGGTCTTTTCAATCCGCTGATGCGCGAACTGGTGGAGATGAATTACCTGATGACCGAGCCGGTTGTGCTAGACGACACTGCCTTGGTGAAGCTGATCGGCCCGATCAAAAAAACCTCGTACGAAGAAGGTATCCGGCGTTGTTTCGATGCCGCGCGGATAGCGGCATCGGCGAGCGCGGAAACGCAGCGCGACTCCGCAACAACGGCCTGACCGTGAACGGATTTCGCAAGCGCGGGAAATTGATGCCCGTTGTCCACGCAGCAGCGAATAAACCGGATCAGCCCGCCACGTTGCCGGGCGGAAAATGGCCGCTCCTGAGCAGCACGGGCGTGCCGTTGCTGATCTGCAAATGCTCGCGCGCAACTGCCTCGATGCGCGGACGCCCGGCATCGAACGCGCGCATCCAGCCTTCGAGATCCTCCGGGTACGCGCCGAAGTGATCCTCGAGCGCCTCGACCGAGATCGCGCACGGTACCGGTTCGCCGTCCACGAGCGCGGGAAACACGACGGTCAGATTGGAGTCGCGGTAAGCAGGCGCATCCGCGGGAAACTGAATTTCCATGGTCGCCTCATCAGAAATATCCGGCGGAAAAGCTGCGACAGTGAATACCGTCCGCCTCCCCGGACATGCCCGTTATGGTACTCGCGCGGCTGGACCACGGTCCAGCGCCCTTCCCGCTTTTTGTCCGATGCCGCGTCTGCGGACCCGATCGGTGCCGCAGGCGAATCGCTATGCTGATTGCACTTGTGCCGCCTGCCTCGGTCGAACTTGCTGACCGGCACGATCCGTGCTGACACAGTGACGCCATTTCGAGGTCAACGAGCGCAATATGGGAAAATATTTTCTGCAGAACCACGAATTGCCTGAGCCGGACGCGGCAACCCGATGGTTTGCTTACGCCGAAAGCCACGGCATCGACATTCCGAAAGCCATTAGCATCTGGGAAGACGCGGCAACTGAAAGCGGCGCGGAAAGCCGCCAACTGGTTGGCGCGGCGGGCATCACAATCGAAACGCCTTAGCCCTGCACAAGGGCGCACGTCCAGAGTATGGCGAGCCTCGATACCTATCTGAAAGGAAGACATCACGATGCATTTCATGACGCAACTGCGCCGCTCCGGCCGCCTCCGATCGGGCCGCAACGCGCTTGCCCTGATCCGCAGCGCGTCCCTGTTTGCCGCCCTGCCCGCCGCTGTGCTGTTCGGCGCGGGTCTGAGCGGCTGCGCATCGTCGAACACCACCTCGCTGATCAATCTGCCGAACGGTCAGACCGGTTTTGCGGTGAACTGCAGCGGCGCCGACGCCGCATCCAGTTGGGCCTCCTGCTACGTGCAGGCCGGCAAGGCATGTGGCGCGACCGGCTACGACATCGTGTCGAAAGACAACGACGAAGGCGGCGCTGCCGGCGGCAGCATCACGAACGTCGTCTCGGCTAACGTGAAAAACCGCTCGATGATCGTGCGCTGCAAATAACGCATAGAGTGCATGCTCGGCGCGCGTGCTCAGTGCGCCTGCATCTTCGAGAAGATGTTCAACACGGCGACCCCGGCGATGATCAGCCCGAGTCCGATGATGGCCGGCACGTCCGGCACTTGCCGGTACAGCACGAGCGCAACCAGTGTAATCAGCACGATGCCGGCGCCGGCCCACACCGCGTAGACGATACCCACCGGGATACTCTTCAGCGTGAGCGACAGGAAATAGAACGCGATGCCGTAACCGATCACCACGACCGCCGAGGGCACCAGCCGCGAAAAACCTTCCGACGCCCGCATGGCAGAGGTCGCAACCACTTCGGCGACGATTGCAATGGCGAGCAATGCATACGGGGGCATCCGCATCGCCTCAGGCCTTTGCAAGCGCGAGCTTGCTGTAGTCGTGGCCGAGATGGGCGCACAGCGCTTCCACCACCAGTTCGTGATCCGCACGCTGCGGCAAACCGGATACCGTGATCGAGCCGATCACACCGGCGCCGGTTACCGTCAATGGAAACGCGCCGCCATGGGACGCATATTCCGTGGCCGGCAACGCGTGCTTGTCGGCGAGCGTGCTGCCCGACTGCTGCATCTTCAAACCGATCGCGTATGAACTGCGCCGAAAATGCGCGACGGTGTTGCCCTTGCGGCGCGCCCAGTCGACATTGTCCGGCGTGGCGCCGTCGAGCAAGCTGAAGAACAGCGGCTGGCCGAACGTGCGCACGTCGATGGCAGCGGCAATGCCGCGGGCCTTGGCAAGCTCGTGCAGAAACGCGCCGATCTGCCATGCGCGGTCGGCGTCGAATTGCGGGAACACCAGCGCGTGTTCCTGAGCGGCAATCACCTGTAGATCGTGAGCGATATCCATGGCATTCAGAGCAAGATAAGAGGTGAGACGCGGGCCGTTGCACCTGCACTCCACATCGCGGCGCCGCGCGGAGAACCTGGATTCTAGCGCAGCACCTTTCGAGAGCCTTCTGGTATGCGACACCGGCAATGCGTGCGGCGACGTGAGAGCGTGCCGCGCCAGCGAGCGCCACGCCGCACTTGACAACTGACGTGGCGCGTATTGAAGCCGATTCTTAAATAGCTATTGCGTGGGCTGCTGCTTTGTTCTATAATCTTTTCTTCGACGGACGCGGGGTGGAGCAGTCTGGCAGCTCGTCGGGCTCATAACCCGAAGGTCGTAGGTTCAAATCCTACCCCCGCAACCAAGCAGTATTTAGCTGGTTCGAAACGTCGAAACAACATCAAAGGCTTGCCCAACCGGCAGGCCTTTTTTGTTTTCAGCCTCTCCTTCCCCGCGTCCGGGCGAGCACATCGCCTCATTGATCCGGACTCCAAACAGATCCACTTTCTTTTGCAACGGTGGCGCCCGGCCAGCGCGCCGGCGGGACGCCTCCGAACGGCGAAATATTGCCGCCCCGAACCCATCGGCGCGCCGCGCCATACCCCGCTCCCGGCAAAGCGCGCCCCAGTGATAAACTCCCATCACCCTTTCTCGTCCCCTTCCTATGAAATTCTGTTCTGTCTGCGGCCACGGCGTCAGCCTGAGCATTCCGCCGGGCGACAACCGCGAGCGCTTCGTATGCGGCAGTTGCGGCACGGTGCACTATCAGAATCCGCGCAACGTGGTCGGCACCGTTCCGGTCTGGGACGACAAAGTGCTGCTGTGCCGTCGCGCGATCGAACCGCGCTATGGCTACTGGACGCTGCCGGCAGGCTTCATGGAAATGGGCGAAACCACCGCCGAAGCCGCTTCGCGCGAAACGCTGGAGGAAGCCGGCGCGCGCGTCGAGGTGCAGAACCTGTTTTCGCTGCTGAACGTGCCGCACGTGCATCAGGTGCACCTGTTCTATATGGCGCGCCTGCTCGACCTCGACATCGAGGCCGGAGAGGAAAGCCTCGAAGTGAAACTCTTCGAGGAACACGAGATTCCGTGGGACGAGATCGCCTTCCCGACCGTCGGCCAGACCTTGCGCTTTTTTTTCGCTGACCGTGCCACCGGCAGCTTCGGCCTGCATACGGGCGACATTTTCCGCTCGCTGCGCGAAGGTTGAGCGGCGCGCATGGTTCCCTGGCTCGGACCTGACGATCCGTTTCCTTCCGTCGAGCGCGCGCTCGGCGCGGCAAGCGGCGCACCCGGCCTGCTCGCCGCGAGCGGCGACCTGCTGCCGTCGCGGCTGATCGACGCCTATCGGCGCGGCATCTTCCCGTGGTACTCGGACGGCCAGCCGGTCTTGTGGTGGAGTCCCGATCCGCGCATGATCCTGCGCCCCGCCGAATTCAAGGTGTCGCCGTCGCTGCGCAAGACGCTCAAACGCGTGCTGCGCGAGGACACCTGGGAAATCCGCGTCGACCATGATTTCGCCGCCGTGATGCGCGCCTGCGCGCAGGCGCCGCGGCGCGGCCAGCGCGGCACCTGGATCACCGCCGACGTGATCGAGGCGTATTCGTCGCTGCATCGGGTGGGCGATGCGCACAGCATCGAAACCTGGTTCGAAGGCCGGCGCGTGGGCGGTTTGTATGGGGTCTCGTTCGGCCGGATGTTCTTTGGCGAATCGATGTTCGCGGAGGTTACCGATGCATCGAAAATGGCGCTCGCCGCGCTCGTCGGACACTTGCGCCGTCACGAAATAGAAATGATAGACTGCCAGCAGAACACGTCGCATCTGGCGTCGCTTGGCGGTCGCGAGATAGCGCGCAAAGCGTTCATCGCGCATGTTCGCGCGTCTGTCGATGCACCGCCGATTCCCTGGCGCTTCGACAAGACCGTCTTGCGCGATGTCGTCGCGCCGCCGGCGTAGAAAGAATCAGGCCGAATCCGGATCCGTCGCCTACCGAGCCGCGGGTCGCGAGCCGCGGGTTGAAATCCGCAAGGCGCCGGGTTTGCACTACCAGAGACGCTTCGAGAGCTGCCAACGTGACTCATCCCAACGAGCTGCCTCTTTCGCCGCTTTCCGCGCTGCAATTTTATGCAACGGCGCCCTATCCCTGCAGCTATCTGGATGGCCGCATCGCGCGCTCGCAAGTTGCCACCCCCAGCCATCTGATCAATTCCGACGTCTATACCGACCTCGTCAAAGCGGGTTTTCGCCGCTCGGGCGTGTTCACCTACCGCCCGTATTGCGACGGCTGCCGCGCCTGCGTGCCGGTGCGCGTGCCGGTCGACAGTTATGTGGCGAACCGGACCCAGCGCCGGGTCTGGAAAAAACACGGCGAGCTGATCGCGACGGTGGCCCCGCTGCATTACGACGAAGAGCACTATGCGCTTTACATGCGCTATCAGTCGGCACGGCATGCCGGCGGCGGCATGGACCGCGACAGTCGCGACCAGTACGAACAGTTCCTGCTGCAGAGCCGGATCAACTCGCGGCTGGTCGAGTTTCGCGAGCCTCTGCCGGATCATCCGGACGCGCCGGGCATTCTGCGCATGATCAGCATGATCGACATCCTGGGCGACGGGCTCTCGTCGGTCTATACGTTTTTCGAACCGGGTCTGCCCCACACCAGTTTCGGCACCTACAACATCTACTGGCAGATCGAACAGGCGAAGAGCCTCAAGCTGCCCTACGTGTACCTCGGCTACTGGATTCGCGAGAGTCCGAAGATGGCGTACAAGGCGAATTTCCGGCCGCTCGAAGGCTTGATCGACGGCGCGTGGAAAGTGCTCGATCCCGCCAGCATCGATCTGCCGCCGGTCGATCTGGCGATTCACGGCCGGCGCGGGCCGCTGCGTCCGTAGTCACGGCCGCCGAGCGGTCCCAAAGGTTCGCGCCCGAGCGTCTCGACCCATTGGTCTCATTAATGCCTTAAAGCCGGTAAAATGGCGGGTTCCCATTTTCCGGCCTCCCGGCTTCGTCCCGTGTTCAGTTCCCTCTACCCGCTCGTACGCGCCCAACTCTTTCGCATGGACGCGGAAGACGCTCATCACCTGACTTTGCGCATTCTCGGCGCCGCCGGCCGCACCGGTCTTGCCGGGGCGCTCGCGCCACGCGTGCCGGATGCGCCGCGCACCGTGATGGGGCTGACGTTCAGGAACCCGGTCGGACTCGCCGCGGGACTCGACAAGGACGGCGCGTGCATCGACGGTCTGGCGGCGCTCGGCTTCGGCTTCATCGAGGTCGGCACGGTCACGCCGCGCGCACAGCCGGGCAATCCGCGCCCGCGCATGTTCCGCCTGCCGCAGGCGAATGCCGTGATCAACCGGATGGGCTTCAACAACGCGGGCGTCGACCAGTTCGTCAGGAACGTGCAGGCCGCGCGCTATCGCGGCATCCTGGGGCTGAACATCGGCAAGAACGCCGACACGCCGATCGAGCGCGCCGCCGAAGACTATCTGTACTGCCTCGAACGCGTGTACCCGTTCGCGAGCTACGTGACGGTCAACATTTCGTCGCCGAATACGAAGAATCTGCGCCAGTTGCAAGGCGCGGGCGAACTCGACGCACTGCTCGCGGCGCTCAAGGACAAGCAGCAGCGTCTGGCCGACATGCACGGCAAGCTGGTGCCGCTCGCGCTGAAGATCGCGCCGGACCTCGACGACGAGCAGATCAAATCGATCGGCGACACGCTGCTGCGCCACAAATTCGAAGGCGTGATCGCCACCAACACCACCTTGTCGCGCACCGCCGTCACCGGCATGCAATACGGCGACGAAGCCGGCGGCCTGTCGGGCAAGCCGGTATTCGACGCGTCCAACGAAGTGATCCGCAAGCTGCGCGCCGAAGTCGGCGACACGGTGCCGATCATCGGCGTGGGCGGTATTTTCTCGGGCGAGGACGCGCGCGCGAAGCTGGCTGCGGGCGCTTCGCTGGTCCAGCTCTATACCGGCTTCATCTATCGCGGCCCGGCGCTGGTGGCCGAGTGCGCGCAGGCACTGCGCTAAAAACATATAGACATAAACAAACGATATTTAGGTTTCGATAGTCTGTTTTGTTATGCTTTTGTCTGTTAAAACATCAGACGTACAGAAAGGAACACGATGAAATTTGGCTTGCTGAAGAAGATGCTCGTTGCCGGCCTGATCGGCGCGTCGTTCACTGCTATGGCCGCCCATGCGGACGACCTGCTCGACCAGGTCAAGCAGCGCGGCACGCTGCGCATCGGTCTGGAGGGCACCTTCCCGCCGTTCAATTCGAAAGCGCCGTCGGGCGAACTGGTCGGCTACGACGTCGACATCGCCAAAGCGGTCGCCGCCAGGCTCGGCGTGAAGCCGGAATTCGTCACGACCGAGTGGAGCGGCATCATCGCCGGTCTGCAGGCCAACAAGTTCGACGTGATCGTCAACCAGGTCGGCATCACCGACGCCCGCAAGCAGGTGCTCGATTTCTCGCCGGCTTACACGTACTCGGCCGCGCAACTGATCCAGCGTAAGGACGACACGCGCCAGTTCAAATCGCTCGACGATCTGAAGGGCAAGAAGCTCGGCGTCGGTCTGGGCACGAACTACATGGACATGGCGAAATCGGTGCCGGGCATCGACGTGAAGACGTATCCGGGCGCACCTGAATATCTGCGCGATCTGGCCGCCGGCCGTCTGGACGCGGCGCTGAACGACCGCCTGATGCTCGCGTATCTGATGAAGAATTCGCAGTTGCCGCTGCGCACCGGCGCCACACTCGGCGCGGGCAACCCGTCGGGCATTCCGTTCAAGAAGGGCAATCCGAAGTTCGCCAAGGCGATCGACGACGCGATGGCCCAGCTCGAAGCAGACGGCACGTTCTCGAAGATCTCGGACAAATGGTTCGGCGTCGACGTCAGCAAGCCGATCAAGTAACGCACGCCAGATAATGCGAAGGGCGGCATCGTCGGCGATGCCGCCCTTGTTTCTTTGCGCGCCAACCCAGGCAATCGCTCATGTCCACCACTTCCCTGCTCGTCCAGTCGCTTCCCGTGCTTGCACAGGGCGCCATCCTGACGGTCAAGTTCGCGGTTCTGTCGATGATCTTCGGCCTCTTGGCCGGCGCCTTGCTCGCGGTGATGGGCATCAGTCACAACCGCGCGCTGAACTGGATCGCGCGCGTGTATGTCAGCCTGTTCCGCGGCACGCCGCTGCTGGTGCAGATATTCGTGATCTATTACGGCTTGCCGAGTCTCGGCATATCGCTCGACCCTACCCCCGCGGGCGTGATCGCATTGTCGGCGAACGTGGCGGCGTATCTGTCGGAGAGCATGCGCGGTGCGATTCTCGGCATTCCCAGCGGCCAATGGCTAGCCGCCTATAGCCTCGGACTCTCGCGACGCCAGACGCTGCGCTACGTGATCGCCCCGCAGGCCTTGCGCATCGCCGTGCCGAGCCTGTCGAACAGCCTGATCAGTCTGATCAAGGACACCTCGCTGGTATCGGTGATTACCGTGACCGAACTGCTGCGCAGCGCGCAGGAGGTCATCGCGTCGACCTATCAGCCGCTGCCGCTGTACCTCGCGGCAGCCGCCGTCTACTGGGTGCTGTGCCAGGTGCTCGAATGGGTGCAGCACTGGTACGAAAAGCGCCTGGCGCTGCCGTCGCGGCACTGACCCGCTGAATCACTGAGCCACTGAATCGACCCCCTGCCAACCTATCGGCTGGCCGTGAGCGATGCCGCGTCCAGCGGGGCGCCGAAACGCTCGAAGCGCGGTTTGTAGTAGTGATCCGGGTCGAGCGAAAACGCGACGTGACGCGTGCGGCCCATCAGTTCCTTACGCGGAAAGAAGCCAAAGTAGCGCGAATCGGCGCTGTCGTCGCGATTGTCGCCGAGCATCAGATATTCGCCCTGCGGCACGATCACCGGCCCGAACGAACTACGCGGACTCGGCGCGGTAGGCGCAAGCCGTACCGTATGCACAACGCCGTCGAAGCGCTCGGTCAGATAGTCGCCTCGCGAAGCCGCATCGCCCGGCAGCGGTTTGAGTTTCAACGGCTGATAATCCGCGCGCACGCCGTTCACGTACAGCACGTTGTCGCGCATCGCGATGCTGTCGCCGGGCAAACCGATCAGACGCTTGACGATCAACTCATGCGCGGCAGACGAATCGATCGTGACGATATCGCCGCGCTGCGGATCGTGCAGATGCGCGATCGTGATGTGGGTGAGCGGCACGCGCAGATCGTAGGCCATCTTGTCGACAAAGATCCGGTCGCCTTCGCGGATGGTCGGCAGCATCGAACCACTCGGCACGACGTTCCAGTCGGCCACGGCGCTGCGGAATAGCACCATCAGGAACAGAAAGGCGACAAGGCTTTTATTGTCGCGCCATAGTTTTCCAAGCATGCGCATCGCAGGCGGCTCCGGTGGAAGGTGATCGAAAGCAGTAGATGTGCGGACCCTTTTTATTCGAGTCCGCGTCCGTGCAAATCGTACCATCGCCGCCAAAAGCAACGCGGCGACAGCCGTCACTCTCCCGCGAACTTGAGCCCGAGCGCGGCGCGCGCCGCGTCAGCCATTTCGATCATCTGCAGCGACTTCGCGTGCGGCATCAACGGGCTCTCCAACTGTCCCGCTCGAATCAGCTCGCAGAAATGCGCGGTCTCGTAGTTCAACCCGCCACCCTGGAACGGTTCATCGAGTTCGATCACGCGGCCATCGGCGTAGCGGATCGTGGCGCGCACCGGATTCCACCAGGGCTCGTGAATCGTGACATGGCCGCCTTTGGCCATCAGCAACGCGTCGCCCTTGCCGTGCAGATCGAGTCCGCAAAACAATTGGGCAATGCCACGCTCGTGCCGGCTGTTCAGGCTCGCGAACGTATCGACGCCGGTCGAGCCGAGCCGCCCGAGCGTTTGCACCTCGCGCGGCGCACCGAGCCAGTCGACCGCGAGAAACATCTCGTACACGCCGATATCGAGCAGCGCGCCGCCGGCATGCTCGAACGACATCGACGGATGATCGTCCGGCACGCCCGGTACCGAACAGCCGGCGCGCACGAGGCCGATCTCGCCGATGGGATCGGCCTCCAGATGCGCGCGCAGCCTTCTGTAGAGAGGATAAAACGGCGGCTTCATGGCTTCCATGAAAAGCCGCTTTTCGGCACGCGCGACCTCGAGCACGCGCTCGAGTTGCGGCCTGTTGATGGTGGCGGGCTTTTCGCACAGCACGTGCAGGCCGGCTTGCAGCGCGGCGATCGCGTAGTCGGCGTGACTGTCCTGGACGGTGGCGATATAGAGCGCGTCGATACCGCTTGCGAGCAGTGCGTCGAAACTCGCGCACACTTCGCCGCCGAATTCTTCGGCGAAGGCCCGCGCGGGTTCTGCACGACGTGACCACAGCGCGGTCAGTTGCGCCTGCGGCACGTGGGTGAGTCCAACAGCGAAGCGACGGGCAATGCGGCCCGTCCCAACGATTCCCCAGCGAATCATGGCGCCCTGGGGGAGTTCCTGCATGGCGATTGTCATCGTTCCTTCGAGTCCGCGCGGTTCAGAGCAGGCGCTATTGTGACGCAAGCCACGCGTGCATGCGCGGGTATGCGGCCGCACTGCTCATCAAGCCGGCGTTCCCGAACGACGATCTGGAGCCGCTGCCGCAACAGCCGTGCCCAGCCATGCCTGGCTACACTCAGCCACGCTCCGGCGGTTCCGAGGCGACCTTGTTGCCGAGCTCTTCCGTGGCGTAATCGATCATTGCCAGCGAGGCGATTTCCGCTTCCTTCGGATCGCGCCGCTCGATCGCTTCGAGCACGCGTTGATGCGTGCTCACCGCCGTCTCCCACAAACCGTCCTTCTGACTGACGATCGGATTGACGGTCGAGAGCGCGCCGCGAATGATCGCCGCCATCTGTTTGAAGAACTGATTGCCGCTCGCTACCATGATGCGCGCGTGGAACAGTTCATCGGCGGCCTGATAGCTGGACTCGCCTGGCTGGATCGCGCGGAACGCCTCGAACGCCTCGCGAATTGCCGCGATGTCGGCGGCACTGCCGCGCGCGGCCGCCTGCGCCGAAGCGCGCGGTTCGATCAGGATGCGAAACTCGATCACGTCGCGTAGAAACAGCGGATCGGGCTTCGCGCGAAAACGCCAGTTCACGACGTCCTCGTCGATCATGCGCCAGTCGCTCATCGGCCGGATGCGCGTGCCGATCTTGGGCCGCACGTCCAGCATGTCGCGCGCGAGCAGCATCGACAGCGCCTCGCGCATGACGGTGCGGCTGACGTCGAACTCCTTTGACAGCACATCCTGCGGTGGCAGGATGGCGCCGTACTTCTCTTCGACAATACCGGTCACAAGTCCGTCCATGACCTTGCTGACCAGCGATCGATCCTTGTTTGCCTGTTCCATGACCCTCTCTCCCCGAAGCGGTGTTTGCCCCCGCGTAGCCCTGTTGATCAACCGGCCCTGGCGTGTCGTTGTATCGATGCGTAATGGTTCTTTTACGATACGTTGCTAGCATCAAAACGGTTACGCCAGTTGGGAAACCTCCTGAGAGGGTTATCCCTCTGAAGAATTGTTTCGTCCTTGTAACGCCGCATGTTTTGACGGGCCATAAGCTTGCGTCTCAAGCGTGCCTGCGTTGGAAAATTTGCATAGTGCGAAGACGCACGTAATGGACCGAATTGTCTGATCGTCATACTTTGAACGGACCCGGACAGGTACAGAAAACCGGGCCGGACGGGACCGCCGGTCAGACGCCGAATATCGTCGGCCATGGAACGCAATGAACGAGGGCGAATTGAAAGGAAGCGCGCCGAACACGCCGCTGCAGCAACCAGGCGCGGGGAGCGATGCGGTGGCCGGCATGACACGCGGCGAGGCGGGCGGAGTCTCAAAGCGGTGTCGCCATCGACGCATAGCGCCCGCCAAAGAAGATCAGCGGTGCGTGTTCGTCGAGCGAGAACACCAGCACCTCGCCGACAAAGAGCGTGTGATCGCCGCACGGATGCCGGTCCACCAAGCGCGCCGCGAAACGGGCTGCCGCGTGTTCAAGCAGCACCACCTCCGGCAAGCCTTCCACCGGGGCAAAGCGCGGCGCAAACCGGCTCTGCGGTTCGCCCGAAAAGTGCCGGCTGTGACGCTCCTGGGCATCGGACAGCACGCTCACGCCGAACATCGCGCTGTTCATCAAACGCTCGTGCATGCGCGCATGGTGCCCGACCGATACGACGATCAACGGCGGCCTGAGCGACCCGGACATGAAGGCGTTGGCGGTCATGGCGTGCATGCCGTCGCCGCTGCCGGCCGAGATCACCACGACGCCGGTTGCAAACCGCCCTAGCGCATGACGAAACCGTCGCTCGTCGAAGCTCGACACGTTCTGGTCCGCCGCGCCCGAAGCGCCCGCGTTTGCGCATGCCGGGTCCGCACACGGCACCTTCTCCTCATCAGGATTCCTGTATATATCGAAGCCTTCCGTGGAACCTCGCGATTGTGAGGCTCGTGGCGCCACGCGTCCCATCTGCGTGGAAGGCGCGCTCAGCACGCGCGCCATTACAGGAGCTCGAACGTGTTGACGAACGCCGCGCCGTCGCGCTCGCGGCGCCGCGTGCCGAAGAGCGGCTGCTTGCCGCGCAACTGGCGCGTCAGACCGATGAACGGCACGCCGTGATCGAGATACGGCCCCTCCGTCTTGCGAAAGCCGAATTGCTCGTAGAAACCGCGCAGCCCGACTGGCGCGCTCACACGCGCGGCGTGTCCCGGCCAGCGCTCGGCGATCGCCTGCAGCACCCGTTCGAGCAATAGTTCCGCGGTGCCGTCGCCGCGCCGCAGCGGGCTCGTCAGCACCTTGTCGATGGTGATTTCAGGATCTTCGGCGTCGCCGGGTTGCAAGCGTGCGTAGGCGAGAATAGGCATAGGCCGTGCCATATCCTCGACCGCGAAGACGTGCAGCGCGCTTTCGTCGCGGCCATCGGCGTCCAGACAGACATGCGACTGCTCGACCACGAAGACCGCGCTGCGTGCCCGCAGGATCAGATACAACTCGCGTGCGGACAACTGCTCGAAATCCAGCGTTTTCCAGTTCATCACTTTCCCCAGCGGTAAATACGTTCAGCGAGGACGGCATCACGCGCCGCCCCCGACGGCCTGACCCGACACGCCGGCCTGTAGTTGCCTGTACTCAGGCCTACACGGTACGTCCGCGAAACACGCGTTTCCGTGCGGCATCGCACTGACGCTGGGCTTTGCCGATCCTTAAATACGAAACGTCGGGACCAGAACGGCGACATCCGTTCGTTTCACGTCAGCACCGTTCGAAAGACTGCTTACCTACAAGGGGACACCCCAAGATGAAAACAGCACTGCGCCGCATCCTTTCCGAATCAGCCCGTCTCGACGTCTCGCCAGACACCCTGGCCGATGACGCCGATCTCTACGCCGCAGGTCTGTCCTCGCTCGCGACCGTGCATCTGATGCTGGCTATCGAAGATGAATTCGGCATTGAAATCCCAGACCGGATGCTGACGCGCCGGTTGTTCTCAAGCATCGATTCGATGGCCGCCGCGATCACCGAGCTGCAACAGGCGCAGGCGGCAGCATGAACGCCCCGCTGCCGGACACACCCACGGTGACGGCGCCACTCGCGCAGTCCGCCGCGGTGCAACCCGCCGCTGCGGGTGTCGTGCTGAGCGCGGTGGAAACCGAGCCTGGCTGGCGCGCCGCGGCGCAGCGCTGCGCCGCCGTGGCCGCGCAGTTCGCCGATGCGGTGGATCGCGAAGCGCGCTTTCCCCATGAAGCTTTCGAGGCGCTCAAACGCGAACGTCTTTTATCGGCGATGGTGCCGGCCACGTTCGGCGGCGCCGGACTCTCGCTCGCGGATGTCGGCGCGATCTGCGAAATACTCGCGCAGGGATGTGCCTCCACTGCGATGGTGTATGCGATGCATCAGATCCAGGTCGCCTGCATCGAGGCGCACGGCAGCGAGTCGGCGTGGCAACGGCAGTTGCTCGCGCAACTGGCGGAACATCAATGGCTGCTGGCTTCGGCTACGTCTGAAGAAACCATCGGCGGCAATATGCGCACCAGCGCCTGCTCGGTCGAGCTCGACGGAGAGCCCGGCCAGCAGCGCTTTCGCGTTGAAAAACTGGCGCCGACGATCTCGTACGGCGCCCACGCCGACGGCATTCTGGTCACCGCCCGGCGCACCGCCGAATCGGCCGCGGCCGACCAGGTGCTGATCGTCGCGTTACGCGCAGAAACACAACTGGAAAAGCGCGGCGGCTGGGATTCGATGGGCATGCGCGGTACTTGCAGCGAGGGCTTCCGGCTCGTCGCCACGGGGCTCGCCGAGCAGATCCTGCCCACCCCCTTCGCCGATATCGCCGATCAGACCATGCTGCCGGTCTCGCACACGCTGTGGGCCTCGGTATGGACCGGCGTGGCCAGCGACGCGGTGAATCGCGCGAAAGCTTTCTTCCGCGCCCAGGCCCGCGCGAAACCGGGCTCGATCCCACCGGCCGGTTTGCGCCTCGCCGAAGCGGTCGGCCTGCTGCAGATGATGCAGGCACGCCTGTCGGTTGCCTTCGACGCGGCGCGAGCCGCCCATCACGCGCGGCATGGCGGCTGCCAGGCCGATGCGCCGCTTTCGGCGATGCTCGGCTTCGCCTCCGACATGAACACGCTGAAGACCAGCGTTTCGAACACCGCCCTGCAGGTCGTTCAGGAAGTGCTGATGATCTGCGGCATGGCGGGCTACAAGAACGGCACGGAATACAGCGTGGGGCGGCATTTGCGCGACCTCTACTCCGCACCGCTAATGATCAACAACGACCGTATCGCGCAGAATACGGCGAGCCTGCTGCTCGCGCAACGTCCTGCCGCTCCGGGGAGAGCCTGACATGAACACGATGACCGACACCGCAGCGCTGGCGGTTGAGACGGCCGCTGCCGCCCGGCAACCCGCGGCGCCGACTTTCCGCGACGAATTGCTGGCCGCCGGCCTGTTGATCGATACCGGCGAAAACGGCCTGTACGGCCGCAGCCAGATTTTCGAGGACGTGGTGGAGCGCCTGAACGTGGCAATCACGCATCTCGGCGCCGACCAGCAGCCGGAGGTACTGCGCTTTCCGCCCGCCATGCGCCGCACCGATTTCGAGGACAGCGAATATCTGAAGAGCTTTCCCAACCTCGCCGGCACGATCCATTCGTTCTGCGGCAACGACATGGGGCATCAGCGCCTGCTGCGCGCGCTCGATAAGGCCATGGACGAGCGCGACGACGAGCGCAGCGAAGAATGGATGGAACAACAGCAACCGACCCGCGTGGTACTCACGCCGGCCGCCTGCTATCCGATCTATCCGGTCATGGCGCGGCGCGGCCCGCTGCCTGCCGGGGGCCGCACCATCGACGTGCTGTCGTATTGCTTCCGCCACGAACCGTCGCTCGATCCGGGTCGCATGCAGATGTTCCGGCAACGCGAATACGTGCGTCTGGGCAACGCCGAACAGGTGATGGCATTCCGGCAGATGTGGATCGAACGCGGCTCGCTGCTGATTACGCTGCTGCAACTGCCGGTCGACGTGGATCTCGCCAACGACCCGTTCTTCGGCCGCGGCGGCAAGATCGTCGCCGATAGCCAGCGCGCCCAGGCGCTCAAGTTCGAACTGCTGATCCCGGTGGCGAACGCCGACAGCAAGACCGCGTGCCTCTCGTTCAACTATCACATGGACCACTTCGGCGCGATCTGGAAGATCGCCTGCGAAGACGGCGCGGTGGCGCACACCGGTTGCGTCGGCTTCGGCATGGAGCGCATCACGCTCGCCCTGTTCCGTCACCACGGGCTCGACGTCACGGCGTGGCCGGACGACGTGCGCGCGCTGCTGTGGGGGGACACCGAGGCGCGCGTCGCGCAAGGCATGCAAGCCATGCAGGCGGCCTCCGCGGCGTCGCACGATGCCGGAGAGCGCGTATGAATCCATCCCCGGTCCCTACGCCAAAGGAAGGTCAGGCGGCCTTCCCAATGTCCCGCCGGCTCGATCTGCCGCCTCACGGCGGCACGGCCGCACCCACAGCATCCGCAGCGGCCGCGGCTCCGTTGCGGCAGCACGCACCGCACGCGCTGCATCAAGGCGAGCGGGTGTGGCAGGAGACCAACTGCTACGTCGACCTGTGGATCGAATTGCTGCACGGCTTCGGGCTCGATCCGCGCGCGGCGTTCGGCTTTACCGTCACGCAGGACTTCGAAGGCGATCAGTTCACGTTCTTCAAATTCCCGCTCGACGACCTCGAGCGCCTATATGGCACCCAGGTGCAGGAACTGGCGATCTACGACTCCCTCGAAGCCCGCGTGCATGCGCAGACGCTGCGCGGCCATACGGTGCTGGTGGAAGTGGACGGTTATTACCTGCCTAATACACGAGCCACCTCGTATCGGCGCGAGCATCCGAAAACCACGATCGGGATCGACTTCATCGATCCCGCGGCACGGCGTCTGGGCTATTTCCACAATACCGGCTACCACCTGCTCGACGGCGAAGACTACGACGGCGTCTTTCGCAAGCTGCCGCAGTTCGCGCAGCAAGCGGATCTGCTGTTTCCGTATGTCGAATTCGCCAAGCAGGTTCGACCCGCGCTGGAAGGCACCGCCCTCGTCGAAGCATCGGCGGAATTGCTGTGCGCCCATCTGGCGCGGCGGCCGCTGGTCAATCCGATCTCGCAGTGGCGCGAGGCCTTTCCCGCGCATCTCGACATGCTGCTCGAACGCGGCGAGGCGTTCTTCCATCCCTATTCATTCAACCTGATGCGGCAGCTCGGCGCGAACTTCGAGTTTCTCTCGAAGTATCTGACGTGGCTGGCCGCGCAAGGCTTCGATGTGCCGGAGTCGATCCCGGCAGCGGCGCAGCGGATCGCGTCGGAGTCGATGGTGATGCAGTTCCGGCTTGTGCGGGCCATCGCGCGTAGGCGTCGCGATTCGTGTGAAGACTGCTTCGACGTGCTCGAAAGCGCCTATGAAAAGACGCTGCCCCCGCTCGCCGCACTCGTGCTGTGACGAGTCCGGACCTCTGGCCGCAATCACTCGACACAGGCTGGCAGTGTGTCAGCACGCCGGCCGGTGCATGTGCATCACCCGCTGATTTACCCACGCAGGGCTGGCTCGCCGCCGAGGTGCCCGGCACGGTGGCGGGCGCGCGCCGTGCCGCCGGTTTGCTGGACATCGCGAATCCGCCGCCTCTGGCTTTCGACGATCACTGGTACCGGCTCACGCTGACCGGCACGGGCACACGCCGCTTGCGTTTCTCGGGCCTCGCCACGCTCGCCGAAGTCTGGCTCGACGGCAGCAGGCGCCTCGACTCCGATTCGATGTTTATCGCGCACGATCTCGAGATCGAACTGCACGGCAGCGCGACACTCGCATTGTGCTTTCGCTCGCTGACGCCGGCGCTCGCGGCCAAACGTTCGCGCGCCCGCTGGCGGCCGCGGCTCGTCACGCCGCCCACCTTGCGCAACGTGCGCACCACCCTGCTCGGCCATATGCCCGGATGGTGTCCGTCGGTGCAGGCAGTCGGTCCATGGCGGCCCATTGAAATCCTGAGTGACGCGACGCACGCATTCGACACACTCGATCTGAGCAGCCGCATCGAAGACGGCGACGGCGTTGTATCGCTCACGTTACGTTTCGTGCATCCGCATGACGCCGACGCGTGCACTGCCTCGTTGAATTGCGGTGACCATGTTTCGTCTTTGCAATGGAGCGATGCATATACACTGACCGGCAGCGTGCGCGTACCGCGTGCCAAACGCTGGTGGCCACACACGCACGGCGAAGCGACTCTATATCCTCTGACGTTGCAGCTTGATGACGAGCGCGCGATATCCGGCTCGATCAGCCACACCATACCCGGATCGATATCCCACTCACTGGGATCGATCGGTTTTCGCAGCATCGACGTCGATCGCGGCGCGCAGGGTACAGGCTTTGTATTGCGCGTCAATGACATGCCGGTGTTTTGCCGGGGAGCCTGCTGGACCAGCGCCGATCTCGTTACGCTGAGCGGCAGCGAGGCGCAACTGCGCCATGCGTTCGCACTCGCGCGCGATGCCGGGATGAACATGCTGCGGGTCGGCGGCACCATGGTGTACGAGTCCGATCTCTTCTACGCGCTTGCCGACGAGTACGGGCTGCTGATCTGGCAAGACTTCGCGCTGGCGAATTTCGACTACCCGAACGACGCCGCCTTCAGCGCGTCCATCGAACGCGAAGCGACGCAATTTCTGACCCGCACACGGCGCTTCGCGTCGCTTGCGGTGCTGTGCGGGGGCAGTGAAGTCGACCAGCAGGCGGCCATGTTCGGCCTGCCCGATTCGATGCGTGCGCAACCACTTTTTACCGAACAGCTACCCGCCATCGTGGCGCGCGAGCGGTCGGATGTACCGTATGTCAGCAATTCGCCCTCGGGCGGCGCGTGGCCGTTTTCCACTAATGAAGGCATCACGCACTACTACGGCGTGGGCGCCTATCAACGCCCGCTCGACGACGCGCGCCGCTCGCAGGTCCGTTTCGCCGCCGAATGTCTCGCCTTCGCCAACGTGCCGGACGACGCCACCTTGCGCGACGCGCGGGGCACGATCCACCCGCACGATCCGCGCTGGAAAGCGGCCGTACCGCGCGACCCCGGCGCCGGCTGGGATTTCGACGACGTACGCGACCATTATCTTCAGACGCTTTACGGTGTCGAGCCGGCGCGCTTGCGTTACGAAGACCCCGAACGCTATCTGGATCTGTCGCGCGCCGTGGTCGCCGAGTTGATGAGCGACGTGTTCGCCGAATGGCGGCGCACCGGTTCGAGCTGCGGCGGCGCGTTGGTCTGGCAGCTTCAGGATCTGCGAGCCGGCGCGGGCTGGGGCTTGATCGACGCCACAGGACGGCCTAAAAGCGCCCTGCACGGGCTCGCGCGGACGCTGCAACCCATCCAGCTGCTGCTGACCGACGAGGGCCTCAACGGCCTCGATATTCATCTGCTGAACGAGCGCGCGGAGCCACTGCTCGCGCAACTGGAACTGGCCTGCCTGCGCGACGGCAGCGTCAAGGTGGTCTCGGCCAGCCGCACGGTCGAACTGCCTGCGCACAGCGCGCAGCGAATCGGCGCGGGGGAATGCCTCGGCCAGTTCTTCGATTTCACGCACGCCTACCGTTTTGGGCCGCGCGCCCACGACGTAACGATTGCGACACTGCGCGACCCGGCGAGCGGCCGGATCGTTTCAGAAGCGATTCATCTGCCGGAACGGCGCGCGGACGTTCGTCACGACCTCGGCCTGACGGTACGCCCCGAGCGCACCGCCGACGGCTGGCAACTGGTCATTGAAGCGCAGCGCTTTGCGCGCTTCGTTCATATCATTGACGCGAATTACCGCGCCGCGCGGGACTGGTTTCATCTACCGCCGAACCGTGCTCACACCGTGCCGCTCCTGCCCGCCGAGAAACTGGTTGCACACGCATCGAACGCGATGTTTAAAGCAGACGCAACATGCGCGACACCCGCCGGTGAAGTTCGCGCGATCAATGCGATATCCGCCACCTTCTACGGTTGAATGTCGTCCCTGCACTAGCTATCACCTCGCGAAGCGCGTAAAACCTCGCGCTGCGCGAATTTATCTGTCTGGTCAGCGGAATCACAACGGGTTGATCTACGGATTTCCGGCCTCGGGAAAGACACTTCGTACTACTCCGCACGCAGCGTATAGAACACATCTGAATCAATTCCGACACACCCCGGACGGCCCCCAGAAACGCACCTGCAAAGGCGATTGCGGCGCAACGATACCTGCGGCAAAGCGCTGCTCATCAACCGCTAACTCAATCCGATCAATGACTTGGCTCGAATAAAAATACCTTTCGACGGAACCGCCCGTTAAATCGGCGTTGTGCAGAATTGAAACAAAAAAACGCATTTGGCTTCGCGCACCGCTAAGACTTTTTTCGCTGCGCCGCACCAGCACTCGTTTTCCCTACGCTTGGCACACTCCTCGCTAAAGGAGAAGCGCAGCACTGTCACCGCAACGTGATTCACAAGAATGGCGGTGACGCGTCAGGCCAATACGGGGCCGTTCCTGTTTATCCCTTCGCTGCTCGCCAGGCAGCACGTAGTCAATTAAGGGATGCAGGCATCGGATCAAAGACACGAAACCACGCAGCGCGTGGCTTCAGCGAGGACCGATCATGTTGACACTTCAATCAGATCTGCACGGTAACCATTTGCTCGGCGCGTTGCCGTCCCACGAATGGCAAGCGCTTGCCCCTCATCTCGAACTGGTTCATCTTCGTACCGAACAACTGCTGTGCGATTCAGGTCAACGCATCCATCACGTCTACTTTCCGACCACCGCAATCATCTCGATGCTCTCGACGATGGAAGACGGCAGCTCGGTCGAAATCGCCGCGGTCGGCCGCGAAGGCATGACCGGCGTGCCGGTGCTCACCGGCGGCGAAACCATGCCGAACCGCGTGCAGGTGCAATGCGCCGGCTTCGCCTACCGGATGAGCGCGCAGGCCCTCAAGCAGCAATTCGCACGCTCCGATTTCCTGCGCCGCCTGATGCTGCTGTATATGCACGCCCTGCTCACGCAAGTTGCGCAGACCGCGGCCTGCAATCGCCACCACGCGTTGAACAAGCAATTGTGCCGCTGGTTGCTGATCGAAGTGGATCGCGTGGCATCGAACGACCTGACGGTCACCCAGCAACTGATCGCCGACATGCTCGGCGTGCGCCGCGAAGGCATCACCGAAGCGGCCGGCAAGTTGCACGACGAAGGGCTGATTCATCACAGCCGCGGTCATATCAAGATACTCGACCGCAAGGGTCTCGAGGCGCGCGCCTGCGAATGCTACGGCCTCGTCAAACGCGAATTCGACCGTCTGCTGCCACGCCTGCGCCAGGCCGAAACCGTCGAGTAAGCAGCCCCCCCAAGGCTGCATCGTTCGATCACAGGGTAGATCACTATGTTCAGGAATACTGCGCGATTTCTCGACGCACTCTTCGTGATTGCGGGCGGGCTGATCGCTCATTGGTTGCGTTTTTCGACGCCGATTGCGTTATCGGACACGGAGCGCCTCCTGATCGCCTTTAACTGTGTGCTCGTCTTGCTGATGTTTCCCGGCTTCGGCGTCTACGAACCGTGGCGCGGCAAGGCGCTGCCCGCGATGCTGCTGAGAGTGGCCGCCGCGTGGCTGGTGGTGGTCGCCACCGCTCTGGTGCTGGCGTTCACCTTGCACCGCATGGATGCGGTTTCGCGGCTGTGGTTCGGTTACTCGACGCTGATCTCCGGCGCGCTGATCATCCTCACCAAGTGTCTCGTGCATGTGGCGTTGCGCAGCGTGCGCCGACGGGGGATGAACTTCCGCACGGTCGCGATCGTCGGGGCGCCCGGCTTCTCGCGTACCTTGCTCGCGCACCTCGACCATGCGCCGCAAGCCGGCTTCAAACCGGTCTGCGTGTTCGACACCAGCGCCAGCAGCGACACCGGCATCCAGCCGGCCGGCACGCGCGGCGGGCGGCTGAATCGCCTGCCGGTGCTGACCGACCTGAATGCGTTCGCCACCAGGGTGCGCGAAGAGCGCGTGAACGAAGTGTGGCTCGCCTTACCGCTTTCGGAAGAACATACGATCTATCGTTTCACGCGCATTTTCAGGCATGATTTCGTGAATCTGCGCTTCATTCCCGATGTACGCAGCCTCTCGCTTTTCAATCACGCGCTGGTCGATGTCGTCGGCTTGCCGACGCTCAATCTGAGCGCGACGCCCGTCTCGTCGCCGCAGATGTGGCCCAAACTGATCTTCGACCGCCTGTTCGCGGCAGCCGCGCTGCTGGCGCTCGCGCCGGTGTTCTTCGTGCTCGCGATCGGCATCAAGCTGAGCTCGCCGGGGCCGGTGTTCTTCCGGCAGATCCGCAAGGGGGTGGACGGCCAGCCGTTTGCGATCTACAAGTTCCGTTCGATGACCGTGCACCACGAAGCCCACGGCCAGCTCACGCAGGCCACGCGCAACGACACCCGTGTGACGAAGCTCGGCGGCTTCATGCGTCGCACCAGTCTCGACGAACTGCCGCAATTTCTGAATGTGCTGCTCGGCCAGATGTCGGTGGTCGGTCCACGTCCCCATGCGGTGGAACACGACGATCTCTACAAGGATCAGGTGTACGGCTATATGCACCGCTACCGGATCAAGCCGGGCATTACCGGCTGGGCCCAGGTGAACGGCTATCGCGGCGCCACCACCAAAGTCGAGAAGATGGAGGCGCGCGTCAAGTTCGACCTCTTCTACATCCATAACTGGTCGTTCTGGTTCGACATGAAAATCGTGTTCATCACGATCTTCAAAGGTTTCGTCGGCCGCAATGCCTTCTGAGCACGCTGCCGCGGGAGCCGTGCGTGAAAGTCTCCGTGATCGTGCCGACCTACCGGCGCACCGCCGACCTCGCACGCTGCCTCGCGGCACTTGACGCCCAGGAGCGCCGCGCCGACGAAGTGATCGTGATCGCGCGCCATAACGACTACGCAACGCTCGACTGGCTGCGCACATGCGAAGTGAACCGGCCCGACCCGCGCCGCTGGATCATGCTGGTCCGCAAGCCGGGCGTGGTCGCGGCCTACAATCTCGGCATCGAAAGCGCTCTCGGCGACGTGCTCTGCTTCACCGGCGACGATGCCGCGCCGCATTCCGACTGGATCGCGCGGATCGCCCGCGCGTTCGAAAGCGACCCGGCGCTCGGCGGCCTGGGCGGACGCGATATCGTGCATGAGTGCAATGGCATTGCGCAGGGACGGCAACCGCCGGTGGGCCTCGTGCGCTGGTATGGCCGGGCCATTGGAAATCACCATATCGGTTGCGGCGCGGCGCGCAAAGTCCAGGTGCTCAAGGGCGTCAACATGGCGTTTCGCCGCGACGCGATCGGCACGCTGCGCTTTGACAGGCGCTTGCGCGGCACCGGCGCGCAGGCTCACTGCGAGATGGCCTTCAGTCTGAAAATAGAACGGCGCGGCTGGACCCTGATTTACGACCCGTCGCTGCTGGTGGAGCACTTCCCCGCCCGCGCGTACCACGAAAGCCCGCGCCTCGCGTTTAACGACGCCGCCTTCTATAACGCGTCATTCAACCTCCGGCTCATCATGTGCGAATACCTGACGCCGCCCGGCCGTTGGGCGTTCGTCGTGTATTCGACGCTGATCGGCGAGCGTGCCGATCCGGGGTTCCTGCGCGCCCTGTCGCAAGTATTCGAGGTTGGCGGCATGGCGCTCGCGCTTCGCAAATGGCGAGTCGGCTTGCGCGCGATGCGCGGCGCGTGGCGGGCGGCGATGCGCTAGACACGGTCACAGCGCTCAGCACGGGGCTGTGCGCTGCGGCGTGCTTATAGAAACGCGCTGACGTCAGTATGAAAACGCAGCGCCAGCGCCTTCGCCACCTTTTTGCTGATGGCGCGCCGGCCCGCGAGGATATCGCTCACCACCGTGGGTGACGCGATCCCGATCAGATCCTTCTGCTTGAGTCCGTGCGTTTCCAGCAGATGCCGCAGCACCTCGCGCGGCTCCGCTTTCGGGATCGTCACGTTGCTCGCTTCCCAGTTTTCGATCAGATCGTTGACGATCGCAAACAGATCGGTTAGCGGATTTTCCCCGCTACCGTTCAGGTGATCGGCGAGTGCGCTGGCGAGCCGCGCCATCGTCTGATAATCCTGCTCATTGCGAATAGGCGTGATCGGCAACTGGGCTTGCAGTGTGGCCCAGGTTTGAGCGATGTCGGGAAAGGTTCCCGGAAGGCGATCGGCATTCATGAATTTAAATTCTTCCTCGTCCAAAGGTCGGATTCCGCATGCGTCAACACATGACGAACGAACCACGACTGCCTGTTGTAGTGAATCGCCGCGATAATCCAGAACCGCTTGCCGCCCACCTCGAATACAGTGTCTGGCGGCGGCACGCAGTCCACGCCCGCGAGCGTTTTCTTCAGGTCGTTATAGCCATATGCGAGGCAAGCCTGCGCCAGCGCATACCACGTCAACAGCGCACTGCGCGCCCCCGGATGTTGCTTTATATAGAACGGCTATTTATTCTCTTCTGCGAGCATCTCCGGCCGCGCCCTGGCAGGCGCTAGCCTGGCCATGCGATATCCCGGGTTGCCAGATCGTGCTCGAGCCGCTCGCCCGCTACTCGCGTCCGCCCGCCCGATGTCGCGATCGTGCGGGTCACTTCGGCCATGAAGGCGCGGCGGAATACCGCCGTGGAAAACCGCTCTGCATTCGCGCGGCATGCCGCCGGCGTAATCCGCCCACTGTGCCGCTCGAAGCGGTTAATCGCGCCGAGCAGCGACGCGACCGTCTGGCAGGCGAAGTACACGCCGGTAGGACGCATATCGCCGAGCGGCACCACGGTCTCGAGTGCTTCGCCCTTGCCGAATGCAATGACCGGCGTGCCGCACGCCTGCGCATCGAGCGCGACGGTGCCGAAGTCTTCTTCGGCGGCGAGAACGAAGGCGCGCGCGCGTCGCAGGTGATCTTCGACGACCTCGGACGGCTGCGCGCCGAGAATCGTCACGTTCGGACCAGCCTTGGCGCGAATCGCCGCCATCTCCGGCCCGTCGCCGATCACGACCAGCTTGCGGTGCGGTGTTGCGTTGAAGGTTTCGACGATCAGTTCGATGCGCTTGTCAGGCACCATCCGCGAGACGCTCAGATAGAAGTCTTCCTTTTGCATGCGCGGTTCGAACCTGTGCACGTCGACCGGAGGCGGAATCACCGCTGCGTCGCGCCGGCAGGTTTTCATCACATGGCGCGCCACCAGACGCGAGCTTGCGATCAGACGATCGGCACTGTTCGCCGAATGCGAATCCCAGCCGCGCAGATAATGGAACCATGCCCGCACGATCCATGATTTCGGCCCGCGTGTCAGATTCGCTTCGCGCAGGTATTCATGTTGCAGATCCCACGCGTAGCGCATCGGCGAATGCACGTAGCTCACGTGTATCTGAGCGGGGCCTGTCAATATGCCCCTGGCAGCCAGCGGCGAACTCGAGACGATCAGGTCGTAATCCGAAAGATCGAACTGCCCGATCGCCAGCGGAATCAGCGGCAAATACGCGCGATGGCGGCGCCGTGCAAACGGCAGACTCTGAATGAACGACGTCGTAACGGGTTTGCCGCCCAGAAACCGGCGGTCTTCGAGAAAATCGACGAGACTAAAGAGATCAGCATCGGGAAAACACGCAATGATCTGCTCGAGCACCCTTTCAGCGCCGCCGGGCGCGACGAGCCAGTCGTGCACGATCGCCACTCTCATGATCTTCCCACCTGTAGATAAACGCCCAACGGCCATATCGACGAGTGTATGTGCCAGATCACCGACTGTGCGTGCGTATGCCCACATTCGACGCGCGACAGTCGGCGAATCGCCGCGCTTCGCGATTCGCTTATTGTGAACTGGGGGGATGCGCAAGGGAGGGAGAGCGAGCCCGCTGCGGCGGGCTCGCGTAAGACGATAAAACCGACGACAAAACGGCTGGCGGAAGCGCCGTGCTCAGTTCTTGTTGTAGTCGATCGTCTCGACGCCGGTGTCCGTGCCGAGCATGCACAGATTGGCGCCGCGGCCCGCGAACAGGCCCACCGTCACTACGCCCGGCCATGCATTGATGTGCATTTCCAGCGTGCGCGGGTCGCTGATGCGCAGACCCTTGACGTCGATGATCTCGTTGCCGTTATCGGTGATGAACGGCACGCCCTCTTTGGTCACGCGCACCACCGGCACGCCGCCGAGCGCCGTCACGCGCCGGCCGATCGCCGTGCGCGCCATCGGCACGACTTCGATCGGCAGCGGGAAGTTGCCGAGCGTGTCGACCAGCTTGCTCGCGTCGGCGATGCAAACGAATACATCCGACACCGAGGCGACGATCTTCTCGCGCGTCAGCGCGCCGCCGCCGCCCTTGATCATCGCCCCGCCGTGGTCGATCTCATCGGCGCCGTCCACATACACCGGCAGCGAATCGATTTCGTTGAGATCGAGCACCTTGAAACCGTGCGCTTGCAAACGCGCGGTGGTGGCGAGCGAGCTCGACACCGCGCCGCGATAACGGGTTTTGCTGGCGGCCAGCGCGTCGATGAAACAGTTCGCGGTGGAGCCGGTGCCGACGCCGATCACGGAGCCCTCCGGCACGTTGGCGTTCACATAGTCGGCGGCGGCCTGGCCGACCAGTTGCTTGAGTTCGTCTTGAGTCATGGGGAATGCTGGCGAGCGTAAAAAACGACAAGTTTACCGGAGTCGGGAGCGGTCGCCGGTTTTCGCTTATTAGCGCTTACTTCTTCACCGAACGCTGCCGCACGGCTTCGAACAGACACACGCCGCTCGCCACCGAAACATTCAGGCTTTCGACCGTACCCGCCATCGGAATCTGCATGACCACGTCGCAGGTATCGCGCGTGAGGCGCCGCATGCCCTCGCCTTCGGCGCCCATCACCAGCGCGACCGGACCGTCGAGCTCGGTCTCGTAGAGGCTCTTGGTGGCTTCGCCGGCAGTGCCGACCACCCACACCCCCGCGTCCTTCAACTCACGCAGCGCGCGCGCCAGATTCGTCACGGTGATGTACGGCACGGTGTCGGCTGCGCCACTCGCCACCTTTGCCGCGGTCGCGTTCAAACCCACCGCGCGGTCGCGCGGCGCGATCACCGCGTGCGCGCCGGCCGCATCGGCCACACGCAGGCAGGCGCCGAGATTGTGCGGATCGGTCACGCCGTCCAGCACCAGAATCAACGGCGAACCATTGATACCGTCGAGCAGTTCGGCCAGATTCTGCGCAAGCGGCATGTCGCCCGCACGCGCGACCACGCCCTGGTGACGCTCGGTATGCGCGAGCCCCCACAAACGCGTTTCGTCGGCAGCGATCAGACGCACACCGGCCTCTTTCGCCGCATGCAGGAATTCGGTCATGCGCCGGTCTTTGCGCGTAGCGTCGTAATAAACCTCTTCGACCGACGACGCGTCGTGCCGCATACGCGCGGTCACTGCGTGGAAACCGTATAGAACCTTGAGACGTGACATGACTGAAAACCTTTGATTGAGCGCGCCCTGGAATACGCGCTACGGTGATGAATACGAGTCTGCTTACTGCATTGCCGGCGTATCTGCTTCGATACCCGGATTGATTGCGATGAAACGAAGACCGCGCGCACCCGATACGTTGGCACGTACCCGATGCGCGCGGTTCAAGCCGCCAGGCGACTTCAGCGCTTCTTGCGGGCCTGCGGTTTCGAGGCCGCCTTGGCCGCCGCGCCGCCGTGCTTCTTCGCCGCGCCGCGTGCCGCGCGCGCTTCCTTGACGGCCGCGGTTTGTGCCGGCGCAGCCTTCTTGCGCCGGCCACCCGCGCCCGCCGCCGCGCCGCCTGCCCCGCCGTCCACCGGCGGCAACGAACGCACGCGCGCCCCGCCGCTTTCGCTTGAAGCTTTGTCGGCAAGCGCCGGTCGGCCCGTGGGCGGCTTGATCGGCGTATCGCGCACGAGGCGGAAGTCGATCTTGCGCGCGTCGAGATCGACGCGGCTCACCTGCACCCGCACGCGATCCGACAGGCGGTAGCGAATGCCGGTGCGCTCGCCGCGCAGCTCGTTCTTGATTTCGTCGTACTGGAAGTAGTCCGAGCCCAGTTCGGTAACGTGCACGAGGCCTTCGATGAAGAGCGAGTCGAGCTGCACAAAAATGCCGAACGACGTCACGCCGTTAACCATGCCGCCGTACTCTTCGCCGAGCTTGTCGCGCATGAAGTAGCACTTGAGCCAGGCTTCGACGTCGCGCGAGGCTTCGTCGGCGCGGCGCTCGTTGGCCGAGCAGTGCAGACCGAGCTCTTCCCAGATCGCCACGTTGTTGCCACGCTGGCGGCCGCGCTTTTCGTCGTCGGCCTGCTGCATCGCGCGGGCGCGCGGCGACAGCGCCGTATTCAACTCGACGCCCTGCGGCGGCTCCGGCTGATACTTGCGGCCTTGCAGAATCGCGTAGATCGCGCGGTGCGTAAGCAGGTCGGGATAGCGGCGGATCGGACTCGTGAAGTGCGCATACGCCTCGTATGCGAGACCGAAGTGGCCGATGTTGTCCGGACTATAGACGGCCTGTTGCATCGAGCGCAGCAGCATGGTCTGCAGCATCTGCGCGTCCGGCCGATCGCGGATCTGCGCCATCAGCGCGGCGTAGTCGCTGGCGTGCGGCTTGTCGCCGCCGGCGAGCGTAAGGCCCATGCCGCGCAGGAAGGTACGCAGATTCTCGAGCTTCTCGGCAGTCGGCCCCGCGTGCACGCGGAACAGCCCCGGGTGCTTGTTGCGCTTGAGGAAGTCGGCCGCGCAGACATTCGCGGCCAGCATGCATTCCTCAATCAGCTTGTGTGCGTCGTTGCGGGTGCGCGGAATGATCTGTTCGATCTTGCCCTGTGCATTGCAGACGATGTACGTCTCGGTCGTATCGAAGTCGATCGCACCGCGCTTCTGGCGCGCGGCGAACAGCGACTTGTAGACGCCGTACAGATTCTGCAATTGCGGCAGCAACGCCGCGCGGCGCGCCGCCTCCGGGCCCTTGGTGTTCTTGAGCACCGCCGCCACTTCCGTGTAGGTCAGGCGCGCGGCCGAGTTGATGACGCCCGGATAGAACTGATACGCCTTCACTTCGCCACGCGTGGTGACGATCATGTCGCACACCAGCACGCAACGATCGACGTGCGGATTCAGCGAACACAGTCCGTTCGACAGCTTTTCCGGCAGCATGGGAATCACGCGGCGCGGGAAGTACACCGAGGTGCTGCGCTCGAGCGCATCGGCGTCGAGCCCGCTCTGCGGATGCACATAGTGCGAGACGTCCGCGATCGCGACGATCAGGCGGAAGCCTTCGCCGCGGCCGACCTGAACCGGTTCGCAATAGACCGCGTCGTCGAAGTCGCGGGCATCTTCACCGTCGATCGTGACGAGGGGCACATCGCGCAGATCGATGCGATGACGGGCGTCGGCCGGGCGTACTTCGTCCGGCAGTTTGGCGGCTTCGTCGAGCGCGGCCTGGCTGAATTCATGCGGCACACCGTACTTGCGCACCGCGATTTCGATTTCCATGCCGGGGTCGTCGATATCGCCGAGCACTTCCACCACGCGGCCGAGCGGCTGCGAATGACGGCTCGGGAAATCGGTCAACTCGACCACCACCACCTGGCCGACCTTGGCCTTTTTGGTGTTCTGCGCGATCAGGATATCGTGACCGATGCGCTTGTCTTCGGGCGCCACGATCAATGCACCGTTCTCATTGAGCAGCCGGCCGATCACCCGCTTGTTGGCGCGATCAGTGACTTCGACGATGTGCCCTTCCGGCCTGCCGCGGCGGTCGTAGCCGACGATGCGCGCCAGCACGCGATCGTTGTGCATGACCTTCTGCATCTCGCCGGTGGGCAGGAACAGATCGTCCTGGCCGTCGTCGCGAATGAGAAAACCGTAGCCGTCGCGATGGCCCTGTACGCGGCCCGCGACAAAGTTGGACGGATGGGTCAGCTGGTAGAGATTGCGCTGATCGAGCCGGATCTGGCCGTCGCGCTCCATGGCGCCCAGCCGCTTGAAAAATCCTTCGCGCTCCTGGCGCTTGATCGACAGGGCTTCGGCGATGTCGTTCGCGGCAAGCGGCGCTTCACTCGTGCGCAGGACGCCCAGGATTTCTTCGCGGCTTGGGATCGGATACGGGAATTTGCTCAAGGGCTTATCGATGATTTTTTCTCGTTGCATGGACGTCGGTCGGCGATGTGGCTCGGCTTAAGAAGCGTTTGGGTTGCGCTTAAGTTGCACTTGCGATTGCACTGAAAGGGCTGCTCGGGTCCGGCTCGTTCAAATCTGAGTCCGACGGGCGTGTGCACCGTGCCAACGAACTACTGCGAGGCATTCTAACACCCGTCTCGCGCGCCAAGCGGCCCGTCGAGAATCGCTGTGAGCCGCCTGCAGACTCGCCGCGGCAATGTTTAAGCGACTTTTGAGAAAGGCTTGACAGCCCTGAATCTGTCGCTATAATGGCGGTCTTTGCTGTTCATCACCTGCCCAGGTGGCGAAATTGGTAGACGCACTAGGTTCAGGTCCTAGCGGTGGCAACACTGTGGAGGTTCGAGTCCTCTCTTGGGCACCAGATTCAAAAGTAAAGCCGCCTGATGTTTCACATAGGCGGCTTTACTTTTTGTGTGAGGCTACGTGATCCGGTTCAGTTTTTTCGAGCGGATAACGTGGTTAGCAGGACGGTTGGGTCGATGTGAATCGGCCATTGCCGGGCACTAGAGTTTTGCTCTGCTGCATGGCACAACCGGGCGGTTGATGAAGCGATAGTTTGTTTGCATGTAGGGATTGACACGCTGCATCATCACGCTAAAATGTCGGTCTAGCTTGAAGACGTGCCCAGGTGGCGGAATTGGTAGACGCACTAGGTTCAGGTCCTAGCGGTGGCAACACCGTGGAGGTTCGAGTCCTCTCCTGGGCACCATTTAAGCTTCCAGAGACTTCCTCAAAGTCCTCTGATCTCCGGAAAAGCCCGCTACTGCGGGCTTTTTTGTTTTCTGAGCTTCCATCCGGTTCCACCGAAGATTACCTAAAACCGGCAGCAGCGTATCTTCGTTGCGAAGACCGGTACCAGTTGGCACTTTCGGCATAGCTTCGACGAGAAGCAGCAGCCGCGCATTTCATTCGGTATGTTCCCGAAAATCTCCCCGGCAAAGGCACGCGAGTTGAGAGCACAAGCCCAGCTCCTGCTCGCCGGCGGCATCAATCCCAAGGTTCAGCAATCCGACCAGGCCGTCGAGGACGACACGTTCAAGGCGGCGGCCGAAACCTGACAGAACCAGACGGCCCGCAGTCGGCACTGAGCGATGATCTGTGTATCTGTCTGCGCACACCGCATCCGCGTCTCGTGCCGTCGCAAAAGACGTCTTAGGCAGCACAAGCTTCGCGCCGACCATCGGCGCTGCATACGGCGCCCCCCCCCACGCATTGACATGAAACATCGGCACGACCGGCATCACGCAGTCGCGCGCCGACAGGCCGAAGGAATCGGGTAGCGCGGCCGCGTACGCATGCAGCACGGTCGAGCGATTCGAATAGCACACGCCTTTCGGGTCGCCGGTCGTGCCCGACGTATAGCTACGGCCGCAAATCTGGTCCTCGTCGATGCACGGCCAGACGGCATCGCGGGAAAGACGGGATAGATAAAAGGAGCCAGTCATGTCATTCGGCAAAAACACGCGCATGACTTCACAGATCGCGATCAGACGCCGGCCGCGCCAAAGTCGCTTTGCGATGACGGTCGACGCGATCCTCTAGGCGGCAAAGATGCTGTTTGCACGAGACGGGTTCGAAGCGACGAGCACCACGCGCATCGCCGACGCGGCCGGCGTCAGCGTCGGCTCGCTCTACGAGTATTTCACCAGCAAGGATGCATTGATCGCAAAACTGATCAAGCGCCATTGCGAACACCTGATGAATCTGTACGGCCAGGCATTCCTGGCGGTCGAGGGCCAAGGTATCGACGCCGTCGTCGACACATGGGTCGACACGACGGCCGGTGGGAAGATCATGCTCGCGCTGTACTTGTGCGCCCCCGTTCCAGGATCATCCGTTTGTGCGGTGCCGCGATCATGCCGTTTCAAACTCAAACGGTCAGCACCCGAAATATTATGAACACATATCGACAATGTGTCTCGTACACAGAGGCATCTCCAGGGTAACTCTGGAGGTTGGGCTCACGAGGCTCAGGCGGGGCCGGGTAACTCCTGATAGCGGATAAGTTGAACAGGTTCGATTCTGGTGATCAATTTAAGAAAACGCCAGCGGACGGACCGGCTGGCCGGCGTTACCTCCCGACTGTCGAGCATGCAACCCCCACGCCTCATCTCACTTCCTGCTGTCTGTTCCGTGCGTCGACCCGTTGATGCCCTGCGCCAGGTTGCGCGCTACGCGGCCCCCGCGCGCGTGCATCCGGTGCTCGTCATCGCCCGGAATGCCTTGTCACAGAATGATCCGATCAAAAATTCCCGTCCCTTTTCCTTGCCTGCCGGCGCATCTTTCACCGGCGAAAAAGGGTCGACGCTTCGTCTTCTGACGTTGTGCCACACAGTGTTCTTACCCTTGTCATCGACATGGATATGAACAACTTCGTCAAATTTGTCTCGAATAGGGGAAAACGAGGGAGTCGGAGTCGAAATTCTATCTATAGAATTCAATTCCGAATCCAGGCGAATCTAATGAGTCCCGACGAGCAGACTGCACAGAGTTGAACACTGTGTGTAATTCCCTGGGCGGCAGCGTGGAACCCACGAGGCCAGCAGCACCGTGCCGTCACCAGCGTCAGACAAAAACCCAGCCCCGCCAGGGAGCTAAGGAGACAAGGAGATGAAGGGAATGAGCAGCTGCGCCAGATTCGAAAAAAGCCGGATGAGCCTCGGTATCGCGATGGCTCTGGGATGCTGGGCCGCATCGGCCAGCGCCGTGCAACTCAGTTCGAACCCCGATCTGAACATCAATTGGGACAACACGATCAGCTACAACCTGGGCATGCGTGCGCAGGGCATCAACGACGGGATCGGCAACAATCCGCTCTACAGCGAATCGGACTACAAGTTCAGGCACGCGGGCGACATCGTGACCAACCGCGTGTCCGACCTGAGCGAATTCGATGCGGTCTATCGGGACAAATTCGGTTTCCGCGTGAGCGCTTCGCTGTGGAAGGACTTCGCCTACGGCGGCGGCGTGAACAACAACCCGGGAATGGCTTACCCCGGGGTGCCCTACTCGAGCCTGAACTCGTATAGCGGCAATCACTACAGCAGCTACACCGAACGCTATTACCAGCAAGGCGCGGATCTGCTGGATGCGTTCGTGTTCTACAAGTTCGAGATCAACGGCCAACCGAGTGCAATCAAGGTCGGGCGCCTGACCCAGTACTGGGGCAACGCGCTGATCTTCGGCACAGAAGGGATCAACTACGGTCAGAACGCCTCGGACAACATCAAGGGCGCCGCCTCGCCGGGCACCCAGGCCAAGGAACTGGCGATTCCGCGCGCCCAGATCCTGTTCGAGACGCAGCTCACACCGACGGTCGGACTCGCCGCGCAGTATTTCGCCGAATACATGCCTACCCGTCTGCCCGAAGGCGGCACTTATCTCGGCACGGTCGGCTTCGGCTTCCAGGGGCCGAATCTCCTGGAGGGCTCGATTCCGCGCGGCAACGACGTGATGCCCAATAACGGTTTTCACAACGACTACGGCGCAAAGGTCACATGGGCGCCGCAATGGCTCGGCGGCACGTTCGGCTTCTACTACCGCAATCTGACGGAAACGCAGCCGTGGGTGCTGATGGGCGTGAATCCGGCAACCGGCGCGGCCAACTATCACCTGGCCTATGGCTCCAACGTGAAGCTGTACGGCATGAGCCTTGACCGGCAGATCGGCGATTTCAGCACGGGTTTCGAAGTGTCGTACCGGCATAACACCGCGTTGAACAGCGGCACCGGTCCCCTTGCGAGCGACCTGAGCGGCCAGCAAGGCGCGCGCGGGGACGTCGTCAACGTAATCGGCAACGTGCTGGCGGGCCTGTCGCGCACACCGTTCTGGAACACCGGCAGCGCGCTGGCCGAAATCGCTTTCACGCAGAAGGTCAAGACCACCAGTAACGGCGCGCTCTACAACGGCGTGAACAACTCGGCCGAATGTCCGAGCGGCAGTAAGTGGGCCGGTTGCTCGACGAACAATTCGGTGGCGCTGGCGGTGCAATTCGATCCGCAATGGCTGCAGGTGTTCCCGGGCGTCGACATAGACGCGCCGATGTTCATCCAGTACGGCCTGTGGGGTAATACGCCGAGTCTGGGCGGCACCAACCAGGGTTCGATGATCTACACCTTCGGCCTGCACGCGCTGATCCAGAACAAATACAACGTCACGCTGCAATACAACGGCTATCACTCGCACACGGGCGGCCAGACCAACTTCGGTGCCGCCAACGGTTTGCCGAGCGGCGGCCCTTCGTATTACGCAACGGGCAACGGTCCGTACTTCTACAACGACAAGAATTGGGTTTCGCTGACGTTTTCTTCTTCATTCTGACGGGCGACGGTCGCGCCCGCTTTCTGTCACGGACGCCCTCGCGGGCGCCGGATAAAAAGCCGTCTCGCACCAGCTGGTTTTTCCGACACACATTCTGGAGACAAGCATGAAATTCGCAATGGTACTGGCAACGATGGCGGCGGCAGTCGCCGCCAGTGGGCCCGTGCTCGCGGCGGTCAGCGCCGACGAAGCCAAAGAGCTGGGCGGCAAGCTCACCGAATTCGGCGCACAGCAAGCCGCCAGCGCGGACGGTTCGATCCCCGCCTACACAGGCGGCGTCAAGGATCTGACCATCCCCGCCGATTTCAAGCCCGGCAGCGGCCGCTATCCCGATCCGTTCAAGGATGACAAGCCGATCGAATCGATCACCAAGGCCAATCAGGCGAAGTACGCCGATGCGTTGACGCCCGGCACCAAGGCGCTGCTCGACCGCTTCCCGGGTTTTCGCGTCGACGTCTACAAGACGCGGCGCACGATGAGCTATCCGGACTGGGTGCTGAAGAACACGGTGGGCTGCGCAACCACGGCGAAGCTGGTCGGCAAGATCAAGGGCGATGGCGTGGAAGGCGCATTCGGCTGCATTCCGTTCCCGATCCCGAAAGACGGCTATGAAGTGATGTGGAATCAGAATATGCGCTACCAGGGCGTGCGCACCGATTTCCGCTTCCGCACCATCTTCGTGGACGAAGCCGGTCACAAGACGCTGATGGGCGATCAGGAATCGAAGTTCATCTATCCGTTCTACGACCGCAATGCGACCAAACTGAACGAACCGTACTTCCGCCTCACTTACACCAACTTTTTCGGCCCTTCGTCGCAGGTCGGCCAGTTGTATCTGGCGAAATATAGCGTCAATAACGGCGAGCAGGACGACACCACCTGGATCTACATGCCGGGACAGCGGCGTGTGCGCGTGGCGCCCGAACTGAAGTACGACACGCCGATGGCGGGCATCGGCGGTACGCTGCTGTTCGACGAAATCGGCGGCTTCCAGGGGCGCATGGACCGCTTCGATTTCAAGCTGGCGGGCAAGAAGGAAATCATCGTGCCGTACAACAACTACCGCGCGTATCAGTCGCCGAATCTGGTGGGCGACAAGTTTGCCAATCCGGACGTCGTACGCTGGGAGAAGCACCGGGTATGGGTGGTCGAGGCGACCCTCAAGCCGGGCCAGCGTGATGTCTACAGCCATCGCACGTATTACATCGACGAAGACACGTGGCTGATCGTGGCATACGACGCGTACGACCAGAGCAATGCGCTCTACCGTACCGCCTATACGCTGGACATCATTCCGTACGACAAGCCGCGCGTCGGCCAGCCGATCCAGGTGGTCTACGACCTGACCAAGGGCAACTACGCAGTGATCGCCGACCAGGGCGATCCGGTCACCCACATGATCCCGTACGACGAATTGCCGAACCAGGCGTACTACACGCCGCAAGCACTGCAAAGCGCAGGCGTGCGTTAAACGGCGCGGCGCGGGCTCGCTGGAACAGGACATCGATCCGGCGAGCACGCTGCCTGCATGGTCGAAGAATGGTCAATACGTTGCCAATGCATTGGCAACCTGTGTGTGCGGAGACTTACCCATGACTTTCCGGTCAGTGCAATGTCTGGCGGCCATCGTCGCGACGCTAACGGGTGCGGCGGCGCTCGCCGCGACGGCCGGCACGGAGCCGCCGGCGGCCCACGCGTCGCGCTTTGTCGATCCGCTCGACGCGCCCGCCGAAACCGCCGTCTCACCCGCCACCCGACCGATGACCGCAGTGGCGAGCGCGGGTCGACGCCTCGTCGGCGTCGGCCAGCGTGGCGTGATCGTCGTGTCCGACGACCACGGGCACAACTGGCGCCAGGTCCCCAGTCCGGTGCAGAGCGATCTGACTGCGGTGAGCTTCCCCACACCGTCGCAAGGCTGGGCTGTCGGTCACGACGGCGTGATTCTGCATACGTCGAACGGCGGCACGAGCTGGAGCAAACAGCTCGACGGACGCATCTCCAACGAGCGCTTCGTCGCCTACTACCGGGACGCCGCGGCACACGGCGACGCGCATGCCGCCGCCTATCAGAAGCAGGAAGAAAACAACGCCAAGGCGGGGCCGTCACTGCCCTACCTCGATGTCTGGTTCGACAACGCCATGCAAGGCTATGCGGTCGGCTCGTTCGGCGCGTTCGCCATGACGACCGATGGCGGCAAGACCTGGCAGCCCGGCCTCGAACACATCGACAACCCGGACTTCCTGAACCTGAACGCGATTCGTGGCATTGGCGGCGAAGTGTATATCGCGGGCGAACGCGGCATTGTGTTCCGGCTCGATCGCGCGAGCGGCCAGTTCAAGCGGCTGCAATCGGGCTACAGCGGCAGCTTCTTCGGCATCGTCGGCAGCGGCCAGCGGCTCTTTGCCTTCGGTTTGCGCGGCACCGTTTATCAGAGCACCGATCAGGGCGCCAGCTGGCAAAAAACCGACACGGGTACCGATTCGACGCTGAACGGCGCCACCGTGCTGGGCGACGGCCGCATCGTGATCTGCGGCAGCCGCGCGATGCTGCTGGTTGCCGACCCGGTTAGCGGCGCCTTCCAGCGCGTCTCGGCCGATACGCCGATGCTGTTCGCCGGCATCGCCGCGGACGGCGCGGATCGCGTCGCGCTCGGCGGTTCGAGCGGCATGAGCGTCGAGGCGATCGGCCCACGCCGCTGAGCCGGGCAGCCGCAACCAGCACAGTACATGCAGTAAGTGCAGCGGGCGCGAGAGACGCCATTGAATTGCATCACTACAGGTGTTCAACATGGATAACCCACACGATCAGTCCGCAGCGAAGGATCAACCGCAACCGGCGCAGCCGTTCGACCGCCGTTCCGGCGGCCCGGTCGAGCGGCTGATTTTCAATCATCGCGCGCTCATCGTGATCGTCTGCGTGTTTCTGACGGCGCTGTTCGGCGTGCGCGCGACGCGTCTGGAAGTCAACGCGAACTTCCTGAACATGATTCCGCAGTCGCATCCGTTCGTGCGCAACTATCTCGACAATGCCGCTTCGCTGCGCTCGCTCGGCAACTCGTTGCGGATCTCGGTCGAAAACACCAAAGGCTCGATCTACGACGCCGACTATCTGCGCACGCTGCAGAAAATCAACGACAAGGTTTTCCTGATGCGCGGCGTGGACCGCGCGTATATGAAGTCGTTATGGACGCCCTCGGTACGCTGGACCGAAATCACCGAGGACGGCTTTCGCGGCGGCCCGGTCATGCCCGATTCCTACGACGGTTCCACCAAAAGCCTCGATGAACTGCGCCGCAATGTGGCGCGGGCCGGCATCGGCGGCTCGGTGGTTGCCAACAACGAACGTTCGAGCGTGGTGTTCGTGCCTTTGCTCGACAAGGACCCGGCTACCGGCGCACCGCTGAACTATCGCGAGTTGTCGCACGATCTGGAAAAACAGATCCGTTCGCTCGAAACGCCCAACGTCAAGATTCACATCGTCGGCTTTGCGAAGCTGGCGGGCGATCTGATCGACGGTCTCGACGGCGTGCTGATCTACTTCGGTATTTCCGCGCTGATCGCCGCGCTCGCGCTTTACGCCTACACCCGCTGCCTGCGCAGCACGGGTCTGGTCGTGCTGTGCTCGACCGCCGCTGTGATCTGGCAGCTCGGCATCGTGCAGTGGCTCGGTTTTTCGATCGACCCCTATTCGATTCTCGTGCCGTTCCTTGTCTTCGCCATCGGCGTCTCGCACGGTGCGCAGAAAATGAACGGCATCACCCGCGACGTCGCACGCGGCGTTCATCGCTATGCAGCCGCCCGCCACACGTTCCGCCGCCTGTTCCTCGCCGGCCTGACCGCCTTGCTGGCCGACGTGGTCGGCTTCGCGGTGCTGATGATCATCGACGTGCCGGTGATCCGCAATCTCGCGCTCGCTGCCAGCATCGGCGTGGGCGTGCTGATCTTCACGAACCTCGTGCTGCTGCCGGTGCTGTTGTCGTACACGGGCGTGAGCCGTTCCGCGGTGCGCCGCGCGCGCCTGAGTGCCGATCCGCAAGCAAAGCGCGGTTTCGTGGTGCGCAGCTACCAGGCCTTCGACCGCTTTTCCACGCGCCGCTGGGCCATTGGCGCGATGGTCGGCGCGCTGCTGCTGTTCGTCGGCGGTTTTGCGATCAGCACGCATCTGCAGGTGGGCGACCTCGATTCCGGCGCGCCGGAACTCAAGACGAACTCGCGCTACAACCGCGACAACGCGTTCATCAATCAGCACTACAACCTGTCGAGCGATGTCTTCGCCGTGATCGTCAAGACGCCGGCCGGTGGCGTGGAGAGCTTCCCTACCCTGACCGAGATGGACCGCCTCGAAGCGAAGCTGCGCGAGACCGAAGGCGTGCGCGGCACGGTGTCGGCGGCCAGCGTGGTGCGGCAATACACGGCCGGCAACTTCGAAGGCTCGCCCAAGTGGCTGACGTTGAACCGCGATCCGTTCGTCTCCGGTGACGCGTTTTCCAACGTCGTGGTGGCCATGCCCGAGCTGACCAACGCCGACCGGACAGTCGCACCGCTACTGGTCTTCCTGAGCGACCACAAGGCCGAGACGCTGACGCGCGTGGTGCAAGTGGTGAACGATTTCGCCGCGGCGCATGACACCCCCGAGCGGCATTTCCTGCTCGCCGCGGGGTCGGCCGGCATCGACGCGGCGACCAATATCGTGGTCGAGCAGGCCAATCGCGAGATGCTGCTGCTGGTCTACGCGTCGGTGGCGATCCTCTGCTTCATCACCTTCCGTACGTGGCGCGCCGTGGTGGTCGCGCTGATTCCGCTGATGCTCACCTCGGTGTTGTGCGAAGCGTTGATGGTGCTGCTCGGCATCGGCGTGAAGGTCGCCACGCTGCCGGTGATCGCACTCGGCGTGGGGATCGGCGTCGACTACGCGCTCTATCTGCTCTCCGTACAACTCGCGCGGCAACGCGCCGGCGCCACGCTGCGCGAGGCCTACCGCGACGCACTGATGTTCACCGGCAAGGTGGTGATGCTGGTCGGCTTCACACTCGCGGGTGGCGTGGTCACATGGGTCTGGTCGCCGATCAAATTCCAGGCTGACATGGGCATCCTGCTCACCTTCATGTTCCTGTGGAACATGGTCGGTGCCCTCGTGCTGATTCCGGCGCTCTCCTATTTCCTGCTGCGGCCGAAGGCCGAGCGCCTGCGCGGCGGCTCCGGCACCGAGCCTGCCGAGGCCGCGCAACCCGTCAACGCCACCTCCGCCACTCGCCTGCGCGCCGCCGCACCCGTGCCTCGCCAGGCGTCCTGACACGCCGTTCATCCAACACCTTTTGGAGATTCACCGATATGTTCGATCTGCTAATGACCGCCGACATGATGGTTCCGGACCCGGACGGAATGACCGAACTGCTGGTCAGTAAGCTGGGGATTCACAAACATCCGAACTGGCGCCAGGCGTTCGACAACCATCCGTACATCGCCCATTTTCTGCGCGTGCACAAGTCGCTGGCGGTGGCGCCGACACGCGTCGAGCCGCAAGTGCATCTGGATCGGCCGAACCCCGGCGACCCGTCGTTCCATCATTTTCTGAAGAGCCTCGAAGCATTTCAGGGCAAGCATCGGCCCATCCTCACGCATTCGATCGTGGTGGCGGCGCATGGTCCGAAGTTCGAACAGACCGTCGAGCGTCTGATGCGCCGCCGCCTGCCGTTCCGGATGGCGCAGCGCACGCCGGAAATGCCCTTCGACCGTCTATGGGTCGGCGTGACACCTGAGCGCCCCGAGTACGAACCTTCCGTGGACGGCGGCCTGTGCATCGAGATCATGCCGATGGAGCCGCTGCAACTGCCGCCCGAAACGTTCGCGACGCCCGCGCCGCAACCACGCGATCTGCAACCGGGCCAACTGGTGCGCGTCACCGCTCGTGGCTTTCTCGTGCGCGATCTCGACGACACGCTGCGTCGCTGCTCGGCAAATCTCGACTGGGAGCCGGTCGGCGCAGTGGAAATGCTGGTCGGCGAAGGCTACCGGCGCGCGCGCATGGGCTTCACGCTGCCCAACAGCGCGTCGCTCGACGTGCTCGAGGCGACCCGCTGGGACGGCGCGGCAGGCCGCTATCTGAACAGCTGGGGGCCGGGCCCGTATTTCGTGCGAATCGCGGTGAACGGTCTGCAAGTCAAGGCCGAAGAACTGAAGGCGCGCGGTATCGGCTTCGACTGGGTCGAATCGTCCGAGGCCGTGGGCGGCCGTTCGCTGATTCGCATCCATCCCGCGGAACTCGACGGGCAGTTGTTCGAGTTCGAAGAATTTCAGGCGCCCCGCTAAATGCTGACCACCCACGAGGGGACCTCCACCATGAATGGGCTGACGATCAACCCTACCGTGCGCATCGAGCGTAGCGGCAAGACCGCATGGATCGTGCTGAACCGGCCGGAACAGATCAACGCGATCAATGACGAAATTCGCCGTGGCGTGCCGCAGGCGCTGCAGCTCCTCGACTCCGATCCCGACGTTCACGTGATCGTGCTGCGCGGTGAGGGCCCGCGCGGCTTCTGCGCGGGCGCGGACATCAAGGAAAAGCGCGGCTCCGAGTCGTCGCTGCAAGTGCGGCGGCGCATGGAACGCTCGCGCTGGATCGAGGCGCTCGATCAGGTCCAGAAGCCGGTGCTCGCCGCGCTGCACGGCTTTTGCATGGGCGGCGGCCTGGAGATCGCGCTCGCCTGCGATATCCGCTTCGCGTCGCCCGATACCCTGCTTGCGTTGCCGGAAACCGGCCTTGGCCTGATTCCGGGCGGCGGCGGCACGCAACGTCTCGCGCGGGTGGTCGGCCACGGCCGCGCACTCGACATGCTCCTGACTGGCGACCGGATGAGCGCGCAGCAAGCGAAGGAAATCGGACTCGTCACGCGGATTTCGGCGACGCCCGAGAGCCTGATCGCCGAAGTGCAAACGCTGGCGGACCGGCTTGCCGCGAAATCGCCGGCGGCCACGATCTACGTCAAGCAGGCGGCGCGCGCCGCGCTCGAACTCGATCTGCGCCGCGGCCTGGATCGCGAGCTCGATCTGTTCGCGCTGCTCGCCCCGAGCGACGACGTGAAGGAAGCCGCGCTTGCCTTCAAGGAAAAGCGCACCCCTGTTTTCACTGGAGACTGAGCAGATGACTAGCGATATCGGCGGTTCCGGAGGAACCGGCATGACGCAAACGACGGCCGGCAAACTCGCAGGCAAGGTCGCGATCGTCACCGGCGCGGGCGGCGGCCTCGGCGCGGCCTGCGCCCGTGGCCTCGCGGCACAGGGCGCGCGCGTAGCGGTGGTGGATATCAACGGCGAGGCCGCGGTGGCGGTGGCCGCATCGATTGGTGAACGGGCGCTGGGCCTGCGCACCGACGTCTCGTCCGAGGCCGAGGTCAAGGCGATGATCGCGGCGGTGCTGGAGCACTTCGGACGCATCGACATCCTGCACAACAACGCGGCCGTGCTCGACGCCGCGCAGCGCAGCGGCGATCGCGATGTGTGCAACGTCGAAGTCGAAGCATGGGATCGCGCGATGGCGGTCAATCTGCGCGGCCCGATGCTGTGTTCGAAGCACGCGATTCCCGCGATGCTCAAGGTGGGCGGCGGCTCGATCATTCATGCGTCGTCCGGTTTCGGCGCGCAGGGCGATTTCACCTTGAGCGCGTATGCGGCTTCGAAGGCCGGCTTGACGATTCTGAGCAAGTCGATTGCCGCGCAGTATGGCAAGCAGGGGATTCGCTCGAACACGATCCAGATCGGTCTCGTGGTCGCGGAGAACGGTGGCGCGCATCCGCTGCCTGACGATATCAAGGCGGTGATTCTCGACGGCCACCTGACGCCTTATCTCGGCGAACCGAAGCACGTGGCGGACGTGGTGTGCTTCCTCGCGTCGGACGAAGCCGCCTTCATCACCGGCGCAACCCTGCCCGTCGATGGCGGCTTCACCAGCCATGCGCCGACTCTGGCGCCGATGCGTGCGCTGTTCGCCGCGCGCGGTAGAGAAGCATATTGAGCGCGCAACCGTCGTCTCAGGCGCTGCCGGTTTTCGATACGTCCATTGCGCAGAGGCAGACCGCCGGCAAGCCGACTATCGTACTGGTGCACGGTGGCCAGCATAGCGGTGCCTGCTGGCAGCCCACCGTCGACGCATTGCGCGCGCGCGATCCGTCAGCGCGGGTACTCGCCGTCGATCTGCCCGGCCATGGTAACGAACCGGGCAACCTGGCGACGCTGACCATCGCGCAATGCGTCGAGAGCGTGACGGCGCAGATTCTCGCGACGCGGCCAGAGCGGGTGATGCTGGTCGGTCATTCGATGGCGGGGATTACGTTACCCGGTGTGGCTGCGCGGCTCGGCTCCGCGCTCGTGCAACGGATGGTTTTCATCGCCTGCTGCATCCCGCCTGACGGCAAGACGGTGCTCGATACGCTGCACGCGCCGATGAACGTGATCGCGTCGCGAGCCGCGCGACGCACCGCCGTCAGTGCGCCGTTCCCCGCGTTCATTGCGCGTTGGGTATTTGCCAACGGCATGACGCGGGAGCAGAAGCAACGCGTCGTGGCAGGTCTGTGCGCCGAAAGCACCCGGGTGACGACCGAACCGGTCGATCGCTCGGCATTGCCGCGCGTGCCGATGAGCTGGGTACTCACGCAACGCGACCGCGCGTTGCGGCCGAAGGTGCAACGCGAATTCATCGGCAACCTGGGCGGCGTGGACGAAGTGATCGAACTCGATACCTGCCATAACGCCATGATCAGCGAGCCGGTGAAGCTGGCGGAGATTCTGTTGAGCCGGTGCTGAGCATGACGAGCCGCTCTTATCGCGGCTCTTGCTGCTCATTGCATGGGCTGGACAGGAGCAGCACTCCTCATACTTCGGTGGTGCCGCAACTCGCTAACGCGTGGGCCAGGTTTGCCCGCATACGATGCAAAAGCCCCATCAACATTTCACGCTCGCGAGCATCGAAGCCGGCTAACGCTTCGTCCGCAATCCGGTCGCCGACATCCAGAACCTGGACAAGCGCTGTCCGTGCTTTCCGGGTCGTTTTCACGCAGTAAGCCCGCCGGTCGCTGGCATCCGCCGCCCGTATCACCCAGCCGCCTTTGGCCATTCTGTCCAACAGCCTCGTCAACGAAATCGGCGAAATCTCCAGCGTCTCGGCGAGCCTCGCCTGATTCGTCTCGCCATACCAGGACAAGTAGGCCAGCACGCGGCTCTGCGCACGCGTCAAGCCGAGGCTCGCCTTGGCCCGTTCATCGAAAAGCCGGCCGCACAGCCGGCCCGCGTCCGTGATCAGAAAGCCCAAGCGGTTGTCGTAGCCTTTGTCCATGCCGGCGATTATACGAGCCAGATCCCTCTAATGTGAACACACATTTGATATGTGTCTCAATTACAATAAGCACGCTTATCAATCTTGCGCGCTATGCGACTGGGACCTCTACCTTATGGCAGCCAACTCACCGGCCTCGGCATCGGCTCAACCGCCGCAACCCGGCGCGGCGCTCAACCGGCCGCTCATCACCGTATCGATCATGCTGGCCACGCTGATGCAATCGCTCGACAGCACGATCGCCAACGTGGCGCTGCCGCATATGCAGGGCGCGCTGTCCGCGTCGCAGGACGAAATCACCTGGGTTCTCACCTCGTATATCGTGTCCGCAGCCATCGCCACGCCGCTCACCGGCTGGCTTGCCACCCGCTTCGGCGTGAAGCATCTGCTGGCTGCGTCGATCACGGGCTTCACCATCGCTTCCGGCCTCTGCGGTCTGGCGGACTCGCTGCCGCAGATCATCATCGCGCGGTTGCTGCAAGGAATCTTCGGCGCCTCGCTGGTGCCGCTGTCGCAATCCATCCTGCTCGATATCAACCCGCGCGAAAAGCAGGGCCAGGCGATGGCCGTGTGGGGCATGGGCGTGATGGTCGGGCCGATTCTCGGGCCCACGCTCGGCGGCTGGCTGACCGAAAGCTATAACTGGCGCTGGGTGTTCTTCATCAATCTGCCGGTGGGCGCGTTCGCGCTGTTCGGCACGCTCGCCTATTTGCCGGAAAACCGTCGCAAGCTAGGCGAGCGCTTCGATTTTTTCGGCTTTGCCACCCTGAGTCTGGCCGTCGGCGCATTGCAGGCGCTCCTCGATCGCGGCGAGCAGCTCGACTGGTTCAGCTCGATGGAAATCCGCGCCGAAACGCTGGTGGCCGTCATCAGCTTTGCCTTCTTCATTGCCCATACGGCGACCGCCGGGCCGCGCTCTTTCTTCCGCTATCAGTTGTTGAAGGACCGCAATTTCGTCACGGGCGTGTTCTTCATCTTCGTGGTCGGCGCCGTGATGTACGCCACGCGCGCACTCCTGCCGCCAATGCTGCAATCGCTGATGAATTACGATGCCGCCACCGCGGGTCTAGTCAGTGCGCCGAGCGGCGTCGGCACGATGATCGCCATGATGGTCGTGGGCCGTCTGATCGGCCGGTTCGACGTGCGTGTGCTACTCGTCACCGGTTTTCTGATCTCGGCGTTCGCGCTGTGGCAGATGACACATTACTCGCTGGTGTTGTCGCAGTCGGACATTGTCTGGCCGGGTGTGGTGCAGGGATTCGGCCTGGGCCTCGTGTTCGTGCCCCTCAGTTCCGTCACCTTCTCCACGCTGTCCGGCGAACTCCGCAGCGACGGCACCGCGATCTACAGCCTGATGCGCAACATCGGCAGCAGCATCGGAATTTCGGTGGTCCAGACCTTTATCACGCGCAACACTCAGGTGGCGCATGCATCGCTCGTCGCGCACGTGTCGGTGTACGACCCCGTGGTGCAGAGCCAGGTCGATCTGCATTCGCCGGGCGCGATTGCGCTGCTGGATATGCAGATCACCCAGCAGGCCGCGATGATCGCGTATATCGACGACTTCAAGCTGATGTTCATCGCTACCCTGCTGGTGATTCCCTTGCTGGCCATCATCCGCCCGGCCCGCCGCTCGCGCGCTTCGCCTGCGGACGCGCATGTAGCGATGGACTAGCACGCATACGCGGCGAACTTTGCTGCATTTTATCTGTACATTTATCGGTATTCTGTTTAAATTATAAAAACCAGACACCACCCGGCGGGCGAGCCATTGCTGGGCCCCGACATGAGGAGACATATGCAGATCGACCTGAGCAGCAAGCGCGTGATCGTCACCGGCGCATCACGCGGAATCGGCCGCGCAATCGCGCGGGCCTTTGCAGCCGAGGGCGCGCGCGTCGCCATTTGTGCCCGCACCAGCGCCGACCTTGAAGCCGTTGCGGAAGACCTGAAAGCGCGCGGCGCGGCGGCCGTGGTCGCGCATTCGGTCGACGTGACCGATACCGAAGGCGTCAAACAGTTCGTGGAACAGGTGGCGCAAAGCTGGGGCGGCATCGACGTGCTGATCAACAATGCCGGCCAGGGTCGCGGCGGCAACCTCGAAACGCTGACGCCCGAACAGATCCTCGAACACGCCAACATTCTGCAAATGGGGCATTTCCGCTTCGTGCAGGCAGTGGTGCCGCATATGCGCAAGCAACGCTGGGGCCGCATCATCGAGATCAATGCACTGGCGGGCGTCGTGCCGACACCGGACGGCATTCCGTCGGTCGTCAATCGCGCGGCCTGCGTGGCGATGTCGAAATCGCTCGGCATGTCGCTCGCGAAAGACAATATCCTCGTCAACACCCTGAACATGGGCTGGATCGACACCGGCCAATGGGACCGCCACTATCGCGAGATGCCGCCCGGCTGCACGCGTGAGGAGTTCGACAAGATGGTGCTGAAGGTCGTGCCGATCGGCCGCTTCGGCAAACCGGAAGACGTCGCGGGCATGGCGCTGTTTCTGTCGAGCGATTACGCGAGTTTCATCAGCGCGGCATCGATCGATATCGCCGGCGGCATGGGCGGCCAGATTGCGTACTATCCGACGCTCAAACGCGACTTCTACGAAGCAGTGAAGGCGCGCGGCGAGGCCGCAGTCGAGCAGTAAGCGGGCGGGAACGCCACCACGCAACGGCGCCGCCTTTCTTTCAGCACACTGTATGCCATGACGAACGACATCGCCCGCCTCGCGCGGGCGCTTGTCCATCCGCCCCGGGAGTCCTGCTTGCCCACCGTCCTCACGCCCCAGACGCGGCAAAGCGCGTCCACCTCGGCGGCCACTTCAGCGTCAGCCGGCGCAACACCCGTTTATCCGTCGGCCCGTTATGCCGGATACGTCATCGCCGTGCTATTCGCAGCCACGTTGCTGTCTCAGCTTGACCGTCAACTGCCCGCGCTGCTGGTACGTCCTTTGCGCAAAGAGTTCGGCATCTCGGATACGGCATTCAGCCTGCTGCAGGGCTACGCGTTCGCGATCTTTTACACGCTGGCCGGTTTGCCGCTTGGCCGCCTCGTGGATCGTGGCAACCGTCGCAATCTGATCTTTGTCGCGTTGCTGTTCTGGGGGGCGGCCACCGCGCTGTTCGCGTTCGGCCAGAGTTACACGCACCTGCTGCTTGCACGGGTCGGGGTTGGCATTGGCGAAGCGGTGCTCGCGCCGGCCGCCTATTCGCTGATCGCCGACTGCTTCACGCCGACGCAGCGTGGCCGGGCGATCGCCATCTATTACGTCTCGATTGCGATCGGTTCAGGTGCGTCGTTACTGCTCGGCGGCTGGTTGCTGGCCACGATTCCGCCGCACGGTCTGGCGATTGCCGGTATCGGCAGCGTGCCGGCATGGCGCCTTGCGTTTGTCGCGGCGGCGCTGCCCGCCGCGCCGCTTGCCTTGCTGTTGCTGCTGACGGTGCGCGAGCCGGCGCGTCAGGAAGTGGCGGTGGCAAGTACCGGAATGGAGACGGACGAGAACGCTTCCATCCGCGATTTCGTGCGTTATCTGCGCCTGCATGCCGCCACGTTTTTCCGTGTGCTGACGTACCCGGCCTTGCTGTCGATCATCGGCTATGGCGCGCTTGCCTGGGCACCCGCGTTGTTCGAACGTAACTTCGGGATGCCGCCGATGCACTCAGGACCCGTACTCGGTCTCATCATTGCTATTGCAGGTGCGGGCGGCACCCTGGCGTGCGGTTTTCTCAGCGATGCATGGATGGCGCGCGGCGTGACGGCGGCACGCTTTCGCGTCGCACTGCTCGGCTCGGTGGTATTCGCGCTGCCATGCGTGCTGTGGCCGCTGATGCCGGACGCCCGTCTCGCGTTCGCGCTGCTATTCGTCAGCGTGTTCGGCCTCGGCATTGCCCAATCGGCGGCGCCCGCGGCGATTCAGGCGGTCGTGCCCAACCGCATGCGGGGCCAGGCTATCGCCGTGTATCTGCTGCTCGCGGGATTGCTGGGTATCGGACTGGGGCCGACCGCCGTCGCGCTCGTTAGCGATCATGTGTTTCATCGCGACGGCGCTTTGGGCTATGCAGTAGCATGCACGGCGGCCCCCGCAGCACTGTTTGGATTGTGGTTGATTGGCTCGGGTATCAAGCCCTATGCGCGAACGCTCGCCGCTTTGCTCGATGCGCAACAGCGTGGGTAAATGAAAACGGCGGCCAGGCATGAGTGCTGAGCCGCTGTGCGATTACGATGCTTCGCTTGCCTCATGCACGGATCAATCGCACTCGTCTATTCACCGCGCCCCAACCGGCCAATAGCGCGCATCGGCGAGAGTACCCGCTTCGCTCCGATCCGGTTGCGCAGCACACCGATGCGCTCGATCTGCGCTTCGATCACGTCCCCCGGTTGCAGGAAGCGGCCGTCTTCGAGCCCTACCCCGCATGTCGAGCCGGTGAAGACCAGATCGCCCGGACGCAAGGCAATGCGTGCATCCACATAGTTCAGCAATTCGTCGACCGGAAAAATCATCTGGTCGGTCGTATCGTGCTGACGCTCCTCGCCGTTGATACGCAAGCTCAGCGTTACGCACGGCTGGCCAGGGCCACCGAACTCATCGAGTGTGGTGATCCACGGCCCGATCGGCGCTGTGCTGTCGAGCGCTTTCTGCGTGAACAGGTCGAGCGAACCGAGCTGCTTGCCGGCATCCCGCGCGCTGATGTCGTTGCCCACCGTATAGCCGAGCAAGCACGCGCTCGCCTGCGGCTCGTCGCCGAACGCACGCGCGACGACCGCCACCAGTTCGACTTCGTAATCGAGCTGATTGGTCACGGCAGGATACTGAATCTCGCCGCCCGGCGGCACCAGCGCCGATGCCGGCTTGATATAGGCAAGCGTATGCGGCGGCGCCTGCTTGCGGCCGAGCCGCACCAGATGCGACAGATAGTTCAGACCCACACCGAACACGCGAGCCCCGGGATTGACCGGTGGACACAGCTGCAATTCGGCGAGCGGCAAACGGCGGGCATCCAGTTCGAGCGCCGCGTCCCCCTGGTCCGCGACCACCGGCGCCCATACCTCGAAGGGCGCGCGAATGCGCTGCACTTCGCGCGCGCTTTCATCGACCTGAGCCCAGAAACACTCGCCCGCCGCGTCGCGGACTCTCGCGAGCTTCACGATTCGGCCAACTGACGTCTGGCGGCGAGAATCGCGAGACCCTCGGCATCCATCACTTCTTCCGGCGTGCGCACGCTCGGACCCAGAATCGGGCCGACCAGTTCGTGGCCCCACGTGCTCAGTTTTTCCGGATTCAACTCGAAGCCGTCACCGTGCCAGGGTTCGAGCTCGGTGATGACCTCGAACGCGAAACCGCCCGGCGAGAAGTGATAGAACGACACGTGCGGGTCTTGCGTGTGCTGGCCGAGCGTCATCATCATCGGTAGCTTGCGCTGCCTGACGATGTCGTAGGTCTCGCCCACGTCGCGCAGATTGTTCACGAAGAGCCCGATGTGCTGGATGCCCATCTTGTTCGGCCCGAGGCCGTATGCAATGTCGTGACTCGTACTGGTGTTCAGTCTCGAGCGATAGAACGCGGTCTTGCCCTTGCCCGCTCCGGCACCGTAGTAGTGAAAGCCCATCACCACGGTCAGGAAGTGTTCGAGCTCCGGCGGAAACTCCGGCGTGATCACTACGATGTGGCCGAGACCTCGCGCGCCGGCATTGAAGCCGCCGTGCGGACGGCCTGGAATGAACGAGCGCGGCATCCATTTCTGCGCGTAGAACAGTTCATGCTGATAGCCGACCGGATCGCGAAAACGCACCACGTCGCGCACGCCTCGCAGTTCCGCGTCGCCCTGCGTTACTTCAACACCCGCTTCGCGCAGCCGCGCGACAGCCGCCTGAAATTCGAGCTTGCCGCGCGCTTCCCAGCCGATATACGCGAGCCGGTCGACCTTGCCCGGATGAAACGCGAAGCGGTGACGCCGGTCGTCCATCCGGAAGTACAGCGAATCGCGATCCGCTTCTGGCGACGCGCCGATTTGCAAACCCAATACTTCGGGGCCGTACGTGCGCCACTCATCCATGTTGGCCGTCTCGAAGCCGAGGTAGCCGATGCCGATAATATCCACGACGTCTCCTGATAGGGTGATCTGCCAGGCATGCGTTGCGCTGCTACAGCGCGAGCATGCCGCCGTCCACGACGATGTCGGTGCCGGTGATGTACGAGGCTTCGTCCGATGCCACGAACAAAGCGGCGGCGACGATTTCTTCCGCTTCGCCGGCGCGTTCCATCGGGATGCCGGCGAGCAGCATCGAGCGCGTGGCCGGGTTATCGAGGAACGGCCTGGTGCCGGGTGTGACGACCACACCCGGGCTGATGCTCACGGCGCGAATCCGGTGTTTGACGCCTTCCACGGCGAGTTGCCGCGTGAGGGCAACCACGCCGGCCTTCGCTGCCGAATGCGCACCGATACCGGTCGCCGCCGAGGCGCCCCAGGCCGCCACCGACGAGATATTGACGATCACGCCACCTCGTTCCGCGAGATGGCGCCACGCAAAGCGCGTCGGATAGAACACGATGTCCAGTTCATTGCGCAGCGTGTAGCGCCAGTCGTCCACCGACATCTCGCTGACCGGACCGAAGCGCGCCGCCGACGCGTTGTTGTACAGAATGTCGATGCGCCCGTAAGTGGCAATCGCGTCTTCGATCCACGCCTGGGCGCCTTGTGGATCACCCAGATCGACGCTGCCCACGCCGGCCATGTCGAGACCCTCGCCGTGCAGCAGTGCGAGGGTTTCCTGCTGCGCCGCCGCGTTCAGATCGCAGCCGAACACCCTGGCGCCTTCGCGTGCGAAGCGCAGCGCGGCTGCCCTGCCCTGGCCGCCGCCGGTGCCGCTGATCAGCGCGACCTTTCCTTCGAGCCGTCCCATATGATGCGTTCTCCGGTTGGCTCAGCCCGCGATCGCTTCGACGCTCAGCGCCTCGGCGGGACAGGCGGCCGCGCCTTCGCGTGCGTCAGCCTCGAGTTCGGCGGGAATCGTCTCCGCTTCGAGATAAACCAGGCCGTCCTGATCGAGCTTGTAGACCTGCGGACACAGTTGCGCGCACAGGCCATACCCGCAGCAGCGGCTCCGATCGGCGCTCACGCGCAGCACCACTGATGCCTTGATTTCCGAATTCATGTCTCCTCCTTTGGACGCTTGGCCATCCGGGGCCATTGGCTGGAAATTATATGCACAGATTTTATGATTGTGTTTATTTTATGGTCCGGGTTGACCCTGGCTGCAAGAGTAGATGGAGGTCGTGGGCCGTCGATTATCGAAGCGGCGATCGCGCCGGTTTGATCGGGTAAGCCACTATGAACAAAGGCTTTGCGCCGGGACTATTCTGGCTACAGAATATAATCACTGCCCGTAGAACGATTCCGGAGCGCTTCCGGAACACCGTGAACACCCTTTGGCGCCGCGTTTCTTTACGGGCGAGAATAGAAAATGAACGGCACGTGCCAGTGCCCGGACGGCAACCAAGAGACCGCCACCCATGACGACAAAGAAGAACACTGCTGCAAGCGAGTCCGTAGGAACCCGAGCGAGCGTGGCGCGCCGCTCCGCTGATCCAGCGCCGAAAAGCCGTGGCGCAACGAGCGCGGTTACGGTGAAGCCCGTTGCGAATGCCATCCGTATCCTGCGTTATCTCACCCAGACAGGTGCGCCGGAGCGAGCCGCTGACATCGCACGGCATCTGTCGATCAATCCGAGCACCTGCTTCAATATTCTGCGCACACTCGTCGCCGAGGACGTGGTCGATTTCAACGCATTGTCGAAAACTTATTCGGCAGGCCTCGGGTTAGCGCGACTGGTCGAGCAGTTGGTCACGCAGGGGCAGCGGCTGCAACTGGCCGCGCCGCTGATGCAGGATCTTGCCGCGGAGTTCGGCGTCACCGTGACCTTGTGGCGCCGGCTCGGCGCGGACCGGATCGTGCTGGTGAGCTCCGAATCGAGTCCGACGGATTTGCACATCGATATGCCGGCCGGCCAGCGGCTGCCCATTCTGATGGGGGCCAGCGGACGCCTGTTCGCCGCGCGCCTCGGGCTCACCGATGAGCAGTTGCGGGAGGAATTTGAACAGTTGCGCTGGGCGCGGCCCATCTCGCTCGAAACCTATTTGCGCGAGGTGAATCGCGCGCGGCGACGCGGCTGGGCCAGTGACGACGGGTACTTCGCTACCGGCGTGATGGCGATTGCCGCTGCTGTCTGCGACAAGAGCGACAACATCGCGTTTACCGTCTCTACGGTCATGATTCGAGGTGATCGCGGCGAGGCGCAAGTGGATGCGCTTGGCGAGGCGGTTCGCGATCTGGCTCACCGGCTTGAGTCGGTCCTGTTCTGATTCCGTATTTGCGCGAGGTGTAGGGGTTCGAGTCCCCTCCCCGCGTCACCTTCGCCTCTAACGGCACTTTCTGCACGCAAACTCAACACAAACTCAACGCAGCCCCTGCGCCGCGAACGCGCCGACAGCGCACCCCGTTCGCGAAAAATCCCCTCATCCTTCTCCCTGTAAACCCTAAAAAAGCTGCGCCGACGGCTTTTAAGTGAACATTATCGTTGATTGTGTTCAACTTGTTATCTACTATCTCAATACCAACTCGCTCCAAACCCGGCTCGCCGAATCGCAGGTGAGCCCTTCACTACGGGGACCCCCGATGAAACTGGAAGACCTCATTCTCGTCAGCGTAGACGATCACGCGATCGAGCCGCCTAACGCTTTCGCGCGCCACATGCCCGCCAAATACAAGGGCCGCGAACCGAAAGTCGTGCAACGCAGTGGCCGCGATGTTTGGGAATTCGAAGAAAAGGCCACCGGCTATATGGGCCTCAATTCCGTCGTGGGCCGGCCGAAGGAAGAGTACGGCATGGAACCGCTCGGCTATGAGCATATGCGCCGCGGCACCTGGGACATCAAAGCCCGCGTCGACGACATGAACGCCAACGGCGTCCTCGGCTCGCTGTGCTTTCCGACTTTCCCCGGCTTCGCCGGTCAGCGCTTTCAGACCTACGCGGATCGCGGCGTATCGCTCGCAGCCATTCAGGCCTACAACGACTGGCATCTGCATGATTGGTGCAACGCCGCACCGGGCCGCTTCATGCCGTTGATGATCACGCCATGGTGGGATCCGCAAGCCGCCGCAGCCGAAATCGAACGGATGGCCAAGCAGGGCGTTCATGCCCTCTCCCTTTCGGACAACCCCTCGCTGCACGGCTACCCGTCGATCCACAACGACCACTGGGATCCGGTCTACAAAGCCTGTGCGGACAACAACGTGGTGATCTGCTGCCATATCGGCACTGGCGCGAAAGCCGACCACGCTTCCGACGAATCGCCGATCGACGCGTGGATCACCTCCATGCCGATCTCGATCGCCAATTCGGCCGCGGACTGGATCTGGGGGCCGATGTGGAAGAAATACCCAACGCTGCGCATGGCGCTGTCGGAAGGCGGCATCGGCTGGATTCCGTATCTGCTCGAACGCGCCGATTTCACGCATCGTCACCACCATGCGTGGACCATGTCGAACTTCGGCGGCAAAATGCCGAGCGACATCTTCAACGAGCACATCATCACCTGCTTCATCGAAGATCAGTTCGGCCTGAAGAACCTCGATTCGATCAACCTCGACAAAGTCACCTGGGAATGCGATTACCCGCACTCCGACTGCACATGGCCGAATTCGGCCGACGTGTTCTGGGAACAGGCGCAGGCGCAAAACGTGTCCGATGAAGTGATCAACAAGATCACGCACCTGAATGCGATGCGCGAGTTCTCCTATGATCCGTTCGCGATCCTCGGCCGCGAAAACTGCACGGTCGGTGCGCTGCGCGCCAAAGCGAAGCACGTGAGCATCGAGCCCGCGCTCGGCATGGGCGGCGCCGCGCCGGTGCGCGATCCGAACAAGCCGGTGACCTCCGGCGACATCAACCGGATGTTCGCCGCCGCCGACGCACAGGCCGCGCTGTAAAGCGGTCCACTCACGCCGCGGCAGCACGCCGCCGCGGCGTCTGCAACACAAATCGGGCCGCGCCGCACGTATCGGCCTCGGGTTCAGGCGAGCGATGCGGCCGGTGCGGCCTGCCACATGTATTCGAATGCGCTCGAATCCTCGGCCATGATCGGCGCGACCCGCTGCCCGCTCCTTTGCGTCCCATCCGAACTATGTCCGCTACCGCCTTTCGTTATCACCGCATTCCCACCGACGCCGAGCCGCTGCGCGAGCAGGTGCGCGAGTTCCTGGCCGACACCTTGAAAACGCGCTCGCCGCTCAAGCGCGCCGAATCGTGGATGGGCGCCGATCCCGAGTTCAGCCGCGAGCTCGGCCGGCGCGGCTGGCTCGGCATGGCGCTGCCCAAACGCTATGGCGGCAGCGAGGCCGGACCGTTTGCGCGCTATGTCGTGATCGAAGAACTGCTCGCGGCAGGCGCGCCCGTATCCGCGCATTGGATCGCCGATCGCCAGAGCGCTCCGCTGCTGTTGCGCTACGGGACCGAAGCGCAGCGCGAGCGCTATCTGCCGGCGATCTGCCGCGGCGAAAGCTATTTTTGCATCGGCATGAGCGAGCCGAATTCCGGCTCGGACCTCGCGTCGATCCGCACGCGTGCCGAACGCAAAGGCAACGGCTGGCTGCTCAATGGCCACAAACTGTGGACCACCAACGCGCATTACTCGCACTACATGATCGCGCTCGTGCGCACCGGCGAAAAATCCAGCGCACGCCACGAGGGCATGTCGCAATTCATCATCGACCTGAAAGCGCCGGGGGTGACGATCCGCCCGATCCGCGACCTCGCCGGCGGCGAGCATTTCAACGAAGTTTTCTTCGACGATGTCGAGCTCGCCGCCGATGCGCTGGTTGGCACAGAGGGCCACGGATGGGACCAGGTCACCGCTGAACTCGCGTTCGAGCGCAGTGGGCCCGAGCGCTTTCTCAGCAGCATCGCATTGCTGCATACGCTGATCGATGCGATCGGCCGCCGGCCGGATGCGTTGCAGGCGCGCGAAATCGGCCGCCTGACAGCGCGGCTCTTTACATTACGGCAGATGTCGCTCTCGGTCACCGCAGAACTTGCGGCCGGGCACAACCCCGCGTGGGCCGCGTCGTGCGTCAAGGATCTCGGCACGACCTTCGAACAGGAGATTCCCGAAGTCGCGCAATTGCTGCTCGATACGCTGCCCAGCACCGGCGGCGGCAGCGACCATGCACAAGTACTCGCCTATCTGATGCAGATGGCGCCTTCCTTTTCACTGCGCGGCGGCACGCGCGAAATCCTGCGCGGCATCATCGCGCGCGGACTTGGACTGCGGTAATCGCCATGAGAGAAATTTTCGAATCCACTATCGAGCGCCTGCTCGGTGACACCGTCACTCCCGAGGTGCTGCGCGACAGTGAAGGGGGCGCCTGGCCGGCGCCTGTGTGGAGCGCCATCGAAGAATCCGGTTTTGCCGTGGCGGCCGCTTCAGAAGCGCAAGGTGGCGCCGGCGCGAGCTGGGCCGACCTGTTCGTGGTCGTGCGCGCGGCGGGCCGTCACAACCTGCCCTTGCCGCTCGCCGAAACGCTGCTGGCCAATGCGCTGCTCGGCGAATGCGGGCTCGAAGCAATCAACGCACCGCTCGGCATCGCGGGTGGCGGCTCGGTGACGCTGCAACAGGCACGCGTGAGCGGCACCTTGGTGGACGTACCCTGGGGCCGCCACGTCGGCCACGTAGTTGCAATCACCGCAGGCAAGGAGCCGACCCTTGTGCTGCTCGACGCTGCCGATGCAAGGACGACATTGCGGCTGAACACGGCCGGCGAACCGCGCGACGATCTGCATTTCGAGCGCGCCGCCTGTGTGAGCTGCGTGCCCTTACCCACCGATCTGCAGGCCGACGCGCTGCAGTTGGGCGCGGCGATGCTGCGCAGCGCGCAGATCGCGGGTGCAGTGCAGACCGTGCTCGACCAGACCGTTCTCTATGCCACCGAACGCGTGCAGTTCGGCAAGCCGATCGGCGCATTTCAGGCGCTGCAACAACAGATCGCCGTCCTCTCCGAACATGCCGCGGCGGCAGCGGTGGCCGCCGAGTGCGCGTTCGGCGCATCGCTCGACGGCGCCGGCGGCTTCGCCGCGCTGCCGATCGCCGCAGCTAAAGTGTGCAGCGCCGAGGCAGCGAGTTTCGCGGCGGCAGCGGCGCATACGGTGCATGGCGCGATCGGCTTCACCCATGAACATGCGCTGCATCACTCGACCCGGCGGTTGTGGTCATGGCGCAGCGAATTCGGCAACGCGACCGTGTGGGCGCAACGGCTAGGCGCCGCTGTGTGCGCGGCCGGCTCCGCAGGATTATGGCCGGCGCTGAGCGCAGGGCGTCTCGCGACGCTCGAGCGGCCCGCAGCAGCGGCGCAACTGCAAGGAGTCGCGGCATGAGCGAAGCCTTTCTCAACGTCGAACGCGAGGGCGCCGTGCTGACCGTGTGCCTGAACCGTCCCGAGACGCGCAATGCACTGTCCGAACCCGCGCAGATGGACGAGCTAGTCGATCTGTGCCGGCAGGTGCGCCGCGATCGCACCATCAAAGCACTCGTCCTGACCGGCGCAGGCAGTGCGTTTTGCGCCGGTGGCAACGTAAAAGACATGCGTGAGCGCGGCGGCATCTTCGCCGGTTCACCCCAGGAAGTGCGCGACAGCTACCGCAATACGATCCAGCGCATCCCGCTCGCGCTGTATGAGCTCGACGTGCCGGTGATCGCCGCCATCAACGGTCCCGCGATCGGCGCGGGGCTCGATCTCGCCTGCATGTGCGACATTCGCATCGCCTCGGAGAAAGCGCTGTTCGCGGAGAGCTTCGTGAAGGTCGGCATCGTGCCGGGCGACGGCGGCGCATGGTTGCTGCCGCGCGTGATCGGCATGCAGCGCGCCAGCGTGATGTCGTTCACGGGCGACACGATCGATGCGGCCAAAGCGCTCGAATGGGGACTGGTGGCCGAGGTCGTCGCGGCTGACTCGCTGGTCGCGCATTGCCAGGCCATGGCGCAGCGCATCGCGGCCAACCCGTCGCATGCGCTACGTCTGACCAAACGGCTCTTGCGCGAAGGCCAGCATATGCGGCTCGATTCGTTGCTGGAGTTGTCCGCCGCCTATCAGGCGCTTGCGCATCACACCGAAGATCATCTGGAAGCGGTCAACGCGTTTCTCGACAAACGCCCACCCCGCTACATGGACAGATGAACGGGCAGACACGTCACGCGCACTAGCGCACCCCCACTCCATCCAAACGCAGAGCGACAATCGCAGGACATGACCATGCGGACCGTTTTCAGGGAAGACCACGAATTATTTCGCGAGCAGGCCCGGCGCTTTATCGAAACCGAGATCGTGCCGAATCTGCACGCGTGGGAACAGGCCGGCATCGTGCCGAAATCGCTCTGGCGCAAGGCCGGCGAAATCGGCTTGCTGTGCTCGACCGTGCCCGAAGAGTATGGCGGCAGCGGCGGCGACTTCGGCCATTCCGCGGTGATGATCGAGGAACTGGCGCGCGTCAACGCCACGGCCATCGGTTTTACGACACACTCGGAGATCGTCGCGCCCTACCTCGTCGCATATGGCAGCGAAGAACAGAAACAACGCTGGCTGCCGCGCATGGCGAGCGGCGAACTGATCGGCGTGATCGCCATGAGCGAGCCGGGCATCGGCAGCGATCTGCGCTCGATGCGCACCGGCGCGCGCCGCGAAGGCGACCACTACGTGATCAACGGACAGAAGACGTTCATCACCAACGGCGGCAACGCCGGCCTTGTCGTCACGGCGACCAAGCTCGATCCGCAATCGCGCGACCTCACCCTTGTCTGCGTCGAAGAAGACACCGAAGGCTTTTCCAAAGGCAAGCTGCTGGAGAAGATCGGCCTCAAAGGACAGGATACGTCCGAACTCTTTTTCGACAACGTGCGCGTGCCGGTCGGCAACCGGCTCGGTGAGGAAAACAAGGGCTTCGGTTACCTGACCCATCAGCTCGCATGGGAACGCACCATCATAGGGATTCGCGCGGCGGCTTCGATCGAGGCCTTGCTCGAAGAGACCATCCAGTACACCCGTGACCGGCGCGTGTTCGGCAAACCCGTCTTCGATTTTCAGAACACGCGCTTCAAGCTGGCCGAAGTCAAGGCGCAAGCCACCATGCTGCGCGCATTCGTCGACGATTGCCTCGGCCGCGCGATGCGCGGCGAACTGAGTGCCGAGGTCGGCGCGATGTGCAAACTGGTCGGCTCCGAATTGCAAGGCAAGCTGCTCGACGAAATGCTGCAATTGCACGGCGGTTACGGCTATATGAGCGAGTACCGGATCGGTAAGGCATGGGTCGATGCGCGGGTGGCGCGAATTTACGGCGGCACCTCGGAAATCATGAAGGAAATCATCAGCCGGTCGCTATAGGTCTGGCATTCACGTTGCACGCGGACCCGCAGGAATCGAAAACCGGCGCATCAACAACGCTATAGAGGAGACAACCATGCCAAGACTCTCATACATCATGCACGACGGCACACGCATCGACGTCGATGCAGCCGTTGGCGCGACGGTGATGCAAAGCGCGCTCGAACGCAACATCGCCGGGATCAACGGCGACTGCGGCGGTGCATGCCAATGCTGCACCTGCCACGTGTTCGTCGAACAGGCGTGGCAAGACAGATTGCCGCCGATCGACGATATGGAAGATGCGATGCTCGACAGCACCGCCGAGCCGCGCAGGGCAAATAGCCGCCTGTCGTGCATGCTGACCATGAGCGCGGAACTCGACGGTCTTGTCGTGCATCTGCCCGCTTCGCAGATCTGAGCGGCGATCTTTTTTGGGCAGTCAGAAAGGCGACTTGAGGGTCGCCTTTCTTGCTTCGACGCGCGTTCTTGCGTCAGTCCCAGATCACATGCAGTGCGTGCGGGCCACGCAATTGGGCACCGACGATCCGCGGCCTCGGCATCTCCGGATCGAGCCGCAGGTTCGGCAGCAGGTCGAGGATGGTATTCACCGCCACCGCGAGTTCGACCTTGGCGATGAACTGCCCGATGCACATGTGCGGACCAAAGCCGAAGCCAAACGACGGCTTGAGCTTGCGATCGATATCGAAGCTCTCACTGTTCTCGAACACCTCCTCATCGCGATTCGCCGACGACACGATACATTGCACCATCGCGCCCTTCGGAATGTGAAAGCCGCCGATCTCCGTGTCCTGTGCCGCCTGGCGCACCTTGAACGTCGCGACCGGCTCGAAACGCACGGCTTCGTCGATCGCTTTCGGCACGAGGCTGCGATCCGCCCGCACCCGTTCGAGCAGTTCCGGCCGTTCCAGCAAGGCCACCATCAGCGAGCCGAACGTGCGTGTGGTGGTCTCACCTGCCGCCGGCAGCAATGAGCGCACGAAAGTCGCTACCTCGTGGTCATCCAGAGAGCGCCCTTCATACTCCGCGCGGATCAGCCGGCTAATCAGATCGTCGCCTTGCGCGCCGTTCTTGCGCACTTCAATCACTTCGAGCTTGACCGCGTCGTAGAGCGCCTGAGCGGCTTCCATCGCCGCCTTGCGCGCCTGGGCGGCTTTTTCGGCATCGACTTGCGGGCCCGCCAGAATCGCCAGCGCCCATGCGGCGTATTGCTCGATCTGTTCCGGACGATTGTCAGGAAAACCGATCAGCGAATAGATCAAACGGATCGGGAAATGCAGACCGAAATCCATCAGATCGGCACGGCGCTTCGGCACCATCGGCTCGATATATTCGCTGCGCACGATCGGCGCCATTTTCGTCTCGCGCCAGCGGTTCACCACGTCGGGCATGAAGACCGGCTGCAACAGCGAGCGAGCGCGGCGATGCGCTTCACCGTCCATTCCGGTGAGGATCAGGCCGTCAAAAAACGCACCGAGCCCCTCGGCGATAAAGCCGCTCGTGAAGTGGGTGGCGTCGCGCAACACCGACATCACGTCCTTGTACCTGAACAGCGTAAACGTCGGCCGGTTTGCGTCCAGACCGGCAATGTTGGGTACGCCGAGGCGCGCCATGAAGTCTTCCGCGATGACCGGCGAATTGCGGCGCATGTCACGATAAATCGCATGCAGATCGACGTCGCTACCTTTGTAGTTATCCGCGACGCCCGCAAAGGCGCTCTCGAGCGAAGTTGTTGCGGCGGGTGTGCTCATGCCTGTCTCCATCGTTGATATTCGGCGCGCGGACCCAGGGATCGGCCTGATAACCGTTTGACCCACAGTCAGCGCATTATATTGAACAGATTTGTCGATTGTGATCCACTTAAGGCACGGAGGCAAGACAAAAGGCGCGCACTGCGATCGGCGCAAACGCCCATGCACCCTGACAACAAAAAGGACGGAGACACATGGCAACAGAAAAGACTTATGACGCGTTGATCGTCGGCGGCGGCCACAACGGGCTATCCGCGGGCTGCTATCTCGCCGAGGCGGGCAAGCAGGTGCTGGTGCTCGAAGCGCTCGACAAGGTGGGCGGCATGGCTTCGTCGGGTTATCTGCTGGAAGACGCGCCACAGCACATGGTTCATCCGTGTGCGCTCGACATGATGTCGATGCGCGTGCATCCGCGCGTGCCGGCCGAATTGCAACTGGAACGGCACGGCTTTCGCCAGATCGAACTGACACCGGGTTACGTCTATTTGCATCCGGATGGCACGTCGCTGGTGTTCTGGCGCGACCCGGAGAAGACCGCAGCCGAGATTCGCCGCTACAGCCCGAAAGACGCCGACGCGTTTCTCTCCTTCATCAAGGTCGTATTCGCCTTCATCGACATGGCGGTGCCGATGATGCGCGTCGACCCGGCGGATAAAAACCTCGGCGCGAAATTCGCGGCCTTCAAGGCGGCGCTGCGCAATCGCAAGCTGAAACCTGAACTGATGGCGCTGCTCACCGGCTCGGCTTATCAGGCTGCACAGGAGCATTTCGAACACCCGGTGACGATCTCCGCGATGTGTTGCCTGACCGGCCTCGCCGGTCCCATCACGGCAGACGGCAGCGGCATCTATTACGCGCTGCTCGGCTTTTTGCACCGCTTCGGCGTGGGCCGCGTGGTGGGCGGCATGCAGACTTTGTCCAATGCGATGGCCGCGCGGCTGCGCGAACTGGGCGGCGAAGTCATGACCTCGGCAAGCGTCGCGGAGATTATCGCGGACGACCACGCGGCGCGTGGCGTACGTCTCGCCGACGGCCGCACGTTCTATGCGCATGCGGTCATCGCGAGCTGTCACCCCAAGGTCGCGCTCGAACTGGTTACGCCCGGCCGGGTCGACAAGCGCCTGCTGACGCGCATGGCGCATGCACCGGCCAATGCGCACGGCGCGTCGCCGCTGAAGGTCGACATGGCACTGCGCGGCCAGATATCGCTCAAGCGCTTCGAGGCGAAGCGCGGCGACGGCCTCGATCTGCGCAGGAGCTGCTTGCTGATCGGCACCACGGAGGCGGTGCTGGAAAACTTCCGTGCTTCGGCGCGTGGAGAAGTTCCCACCCTGCCCTATCTGACGATCACGGCGCCGAGCGCAGTCGATCCGTCACAGGCGCCTGCTGGACAGGACACGGTGTATCTTTACCCGCCTGCCATGCCGACCCAGCCACGCGAAGGCTGGCATGCGATTCGCGAACGCGTCACGCAGCAGGTCATCGACCAGGCGAGCGAGTACGTGGACGGTCTGAAAGAGTATGAGATTGCCCGCCGCATGGAGGCAGCGCCCGACTTCACGCAGCGGCTTAACACCGTCAACGGTTGCGTGGTGCATATCGATACCAGCACGATGCGCTCGAACAAATTCCGGCCTGCCTACGGGCTGGGTGGCGCGACGTTGCCGGTACGCGGTTTGTACTTCGGGGGCGCCGGCATTCATCCGGGCGGCGGCGTGAACGGCATGCCGGGACGCATTGCCGCGCAACGCGTGCAACGCTATCTCGGCAAAGCCGAGCGGCGCGGCACAACCCAATCAAGCTTCGTGATGGCGATTCTGGCCGCGTGGGGCGTCTGCTAAAGCCATCAAAGCCGGCCGCTTCAGCGGTGGCCGGTCGCCGGCGAGCAACGTGGAAAGCACGAAGTCCACCGAGAATTCGCGCCACGCCGCCGCACCCGCGGCGGATGTCGTATCGAACCCCGCCACCGCGGACACGGTGTAGTGATTGGTGAAGCCGCCGGTAGTCAGCAACGCGCACGCGGCGTAGAACATGCGCGCATCCACACCGTCACGGAATTCGCCGCTCGCCGCCCCGCGCTGCAGGATACGCTCCATTTGCGCGACCAGTGCGGGCGCCAGATCGACGAAACGGTTGCGTTCGACGGGGTGCGTGTTGTGCTCGTGAAAGCGCAGGCTCTCCTGCGCGAGGGAGCCCAGCGTCGGGTCGAGCCGGTATTGATCGATCGCGTGTTGCAGAAAGACCCGCAATGCCTCCACCGGCGGCAGGTGATCGAGTTCGAGCGCCAGCAGATCGGCCAGCACGTCTTGCGCGGACTCGTCGAGCACGCTGGCGAACAACTGTTCCTTGCTGCTGAAATAGTGATAGACGAGCTGCTTGGTTACGCCCGCTGCCCGCGCGATATCGTCCACCCGTGCGCCCGCGAGGCCCTTCTCCGAAAAAGCGAGGCGTGCCTCTTTCAATAGACGGCTGAGCGTGGCCCGCTTTCGCGAGGGCGACGCGAGTGCTGCGGACGTAGAAGGCGCAGCGGTATCGGTAAGCGTCAAAGGCATGGATAGGCGGCACACGATGCAGGGAGAACGAAGCACCGCCGATGCGGTTGAATGCGCGCTGACCGGCGCAATCCGCAGCGGTGTTCGGCTAATGCATTGTAGTGCTGATCGACGGCAAAAGGCGACTCGTTCTCACACCGCCGATCATTCTCCGCTTCAGAAACTTTGCGAGAGCGGCCGCACGACGATCTCATTGACCGCAACATGCTCCGGTTGCGCAATCGCATAGACGATAGCGTCGGCGATCACGTCCGGTGACATGGCGCCCTCGAACAGTTTTTGCGCCCGCTCGCGGAAAGCCGGCACCGTGATGCTGTCGGTGAGCTCGCTCGCGACGAGACCTGGGCAGATCGAGGTCACGCGCACCTTGCCCGCGCATTCCTGACGCAAACCCTCGCTGATCGCACGCACCGCGAACTTGGTCGCCGAATAGACGGCGCCGCCTGGCCCCACCGTCAATCCCGCCACCGATGAAATATTGATCACATGTCCCGAGCCCTGCTCCAGCATGCCGCCGAGCACGGCATGAATGCCGTACAGCACGCCCTTGATGTTCACGTCGATCATGCGGTTCCAGTCGTCCACGCAGCCTTGCGCGATCATCGATACGGGCATGATGCCGGCATTGTTGACGAGCACGTCGATGCGGCCAAACCGCGCGCGCCCCTTCTCTGCGAGTTGTTGCAGCTCGGCAGCTTGCGTGACGTCGGTGGCGGCCCACAACACGCTGGCATCGCCGCCGAGTTGCTCCGCCAGATGCTTCAGGCGGTCCGTGCGCCGTGCGCCCAACACGAGTTTGGCGCCCTGCTGGACCAGCCGTCTGGCGGTCGCCTCGCCTATGCCGCTGCTCGCCCCGGTAATCATGATGACCTTGCCGTCCATCGAATTCATAGGTTTCGCTCCTTCCGTTAAAGTTGATTGCGCAAGCGCGGCGCGACCGCGCTTAGCCCGCCAGCGATTCGACCAGCACTGGATCGGCCGTTTCTTCCGTGACCCATTTCACAGTGCGGCGAATCGGTTCGATGGCATCCTGGCGGTCGAGGTTATGCTGCAAGGTCGCGGCCGCGCCTAGCGAAACCAGCCGTTGCGCCCCCTGATAGGCGAGGCGGTCGCGCAACGTGTGTTTGAGTGCCTCCGGAAAAATGCCGATGGTCTGCGTATACGCGTTGACCGAACGCACGGCGGTGTCGATCTCGTCGATCGGCACCAGGTTGCCCACGCGGCAACCGAGGATGCGTGAAAAGCTGACCGGCGCGCCGTCGCGCGAGACGATCAGCGCGCCCTCATTGCTTCTGCCGCCGAAGACCGTGTAGTCGTCCCCGATCATGCGAATACCGTCGAGTTCTTCTTTCAGCTGCGGATCGAAAGCCTTGTGGGGAGTGGAAAGGTTCTCGGGCAAGCTCTGCAGTGCCGCAAACGTGAGTTCAGCAAGCTTCGCGCAGCGCGCGAGACCGGCTTCGTCGGTGCCCGACTGCACGTAGATCACGCGCGCGCTCACACAGGCTTCCTGGTTCTGCGCACCGACATCGAGCGCGAGGCGCCTCGCCACGCTGGCCAGCGTCGCCTCATCGGCGAAGGCTTCACGGCCGATGATCGTGCCGCTCAGTTTCGGATCGAGCGTGATCAGATCGAGGCCAGGTTGCAGATAGCGCGTAATGTGCTTGACCGAATCGAAACCGCCCCATGCAATCAGCTTCTCGACCTTGCGCGGATCGTAGATATGCCGCTCCACCGCTTCGTCGCCGCCCTTCCAGTAAGCGACGCTCAAATGTTTCGTCAACGGATGATCCGGCGCCATGTCGATCATGGTGCGGGCCAGCGCCATGGACGTCAGCGGATCGTTCGACGGCGCCTTGATAATGGCGTCGGAGCGTGTGAGTGCGTTGCGAATCAGCGTCAGTACCGCGACCACCGGCGCATTACCCGCAATCACGTGGACGCAGCGCGCGCCGAATGCACGGGTGCGCGCCGTGACGCCCGGCAGACTGCCCGGCTGCTCGACCCAGCCCTCCAGATACTCGGCGCCGACCGAACGCGCGACGATGTTGTACAGCTCGTCACGTTGAAAGAGGCGCGGCGTGCGTGTGTAGTGAAAACGCAGAATGCTTTCCGACAGCCCGGATGTGGCGCAAGACAGCTCGAAGGCCTGTTGCAAATGACGGTTGTCGGCAAAATTGAGGTGCTGGCCAAGCTCGACCAGATAGTCGACGATCTGCGCGAGACTCAGCGTGTACAGGTCGGCCATCTGCGACGGCGCGCGCAGCGTCAGTTCGTCGACATGGCGGCTCACGTCTGGCGCCGTGAAGGACACGCCGCCGCGGCGGCCGCCGAATGTCAGCGCGTCGCCTTCGATGAGCTTGCCGCGAATGATCAGCGGTACGTTGTAGGAAGGGGTCATGATCGGCCTACTCGGAAAGTTCGGTCAGGAAATTAAGCGCTTCGTCGTGCGCCGCCGGGGCGCCGGCACAAATCACTTTGTCGTCGCCGCCTTCCTTCTCGCTGTAGCGGCGGATCGCAGCCAGCAAATAGGGGCCGCTGCGGCCGCATTTGCAGGGTTTCTCGTGCCCGTGCAACGTGATTTCGTCGCCGGTGACGAGGCCCGCCCAGTAGGTGCCCGGCAATAGATCGAGTGAAGCAAAGCGGCCCGTCAAACCGTCTTTGCGTGGCAGCGGTTTGCCGGTCGCCGGATCGAGCAGGAACGCGATGGTGGTAGGCGGCACGTGATAGTGGCCTTCGTCGCAGCGCATACAGAAACCCATCTGTTCACTACAGCCGAAGAACTCATAGAAGTTGTCGAAGCCAAGGAACTCGACAAGTTGCTCGCGCCAGTTGTCGGGCATGTTCTTACCTTTCTTGCCACCGCCCGTGTGCAACACACTGCCGTTGCCGAATACCTGGCGGGCGCCTCGGGCAAGGCCTTCGGCGGCGGTCTCGTACAGGATCGTCCAGACCGCACCCATGTAGACATTGCGGCCGGCAAAGCGGTCGATCGCTTCGGCAAAGAACTTGCGTAGTTGCTCAGGGCGTTCGCGTTCCACTCGCACGAGTTCCTCGCGCTTCGCCAGCAAGGCGTCTGAGATATGCAACGAACCGAGTTCACCCTGCGCCTCGGCGGCGGCGAGACGGCCCGATAGCGAGGCGACGTCCGCGGAAAAACGCGCGTCGGGATACATGAACAATGCGTTGTGCTCACCGCCCGCGTACATCTCGACCTGATAACCGCTGCCGCGCGCAGCGGCGCTCGCGCCCTTGCGATAGGTCGGCGCAATCAAGGGACGCGGGTTCGCGATCAGATCGGGACCACTACCCGGAGCGCGCCAGTCACGAATACGGCTCGCCGATAGCGTGATGTTCTGGCGCCACTCGTGATCGGTGCGCGGTAGAAAAGACAGCTTGCCTGTGGTGCCTGACGTATGGAACACGCGCAGATTCGTTTGGGCGTCGAGCAGATCGATCCAGTCGTCGATCAGCTTGATGCCCGATGCGTCGACGTGGCTCAGGTCTTCCGTGGTCAAACCGTTGAGCCAGCGCGTGAGTTTGTCGAACTGGCCGCGTTCGAGATACGACAGCGGATACGACTTGTACACCGTATGCGCGAACAGCAAAGGAGCGACGTCGTCGATGCTGTCGATCGCATCGATGCCCTGTTCAGCGGCGAGACGCTCGAGCACCGGAATTTTTGTGCGCATTTCGGCGAAGCGCCGGCGTGCGCCGCTCAGTTGTATGTCGTGAATCTGCTGCGGGGTGAATCGGAAGGCGTCGTCATAGCAGGCGCTGACGAGTGCGGCGGGATCGGCAAGGAGCTGGCTATACAGCGTGGACATGGTGTCTCCGTTCGGCTGTCTGGACTATTCGGACCGCGCGCGCAATGATTCGCGCTGCGTGTCTGAATGCTATGAAAACGAGCCGCCGAACAGAATCTCTAGTTGTCGCGCTGGGCGGTCAAACTATCGCCCAACGGACATGTCGTGTCCAGGCGCCGTTCGCAAGCCCAACAGATCGAGCCGGTAAGCGCGCGGCGTACGGCCGGTGACCTTGCGAAACGCCGCGCCGAACGCGGCGGAACTGGTGAAGCCGCATTCGTATGCAACCGTTTTGATCAGCACGTCGGCGTCGGCCAGCCGTCCTTTGGCCTGGCGGATGCGTGCGTCGGCGATAAACGCGCTCAAGGTTACGCCGGTGCTGTTCCTGAAAGTGCGCGACAGGTGCCGGGCGCTGATCCGGCATGCCTGCGCCAGTTCGATCACACCGGGCGACGGTCCGTACGCGCCCTCGACACGCTCACGGATCAGGCGCAACTGCCACGGCGCGAGCTTGCTGCCCTCGCCCTGGTTCGCACGCGGCGCGGCGCCGCGAACGTGCCGCGCGATATGCACGAGCATCGACATCAACAGATTTTCGGCGAGTACCGCGCTGGCAAAACCAGGACTGAGTGCTTCACCGGCCAGCTGCAACATCGCGTCGCGTACCTGCGCCACCCGCAAATCGCGGCACAGTTCCAGCCGGGCTGCGTCCCATTGCCAGTCGCGCAACTGGTCGAAGCGCGCGGGCTCGAACATGCAGCAGACCACGCGCCGTTGCATCGAAGCACACCGCACATGGAAAGTCTGCCCGGGTGGCACCAGCACAGTCTCGCCCAGCCGGCCAAATGCTGTTTCCCCCGCGCCGCCGCGGAATGCGCCGCACGCGCCGCGTTCGCGCGAATCGAGTGACAGATCCAGATAGCCCATCGACGGACGGAATACCGCATCGAGCGGGCCGTCGAGCGTGAACGTGCGCACATTGACCTCGATCGATGGCGTAGTCAGGTGCGCGTCCACCGACAGATGCGGCGGCGCCATGCGCTCGCGACGCACCAGCTCGCCGCCGTGAGCCACGGTGTAGAGATCTGAGACGTTCGGGTCCAACGCTTGGGCGTACGACATCGCGATTTGAAAATGAACACTTTTACTCAACATGTCTATATAAGCGATTCGGGCGGACTGCGCCTATAGCGATGAACCCGTATCGCCGCATTACTCGTCTCACGGCGAGTTTGACGGCGCGTCAAACGAACCTGGCGGACAGCGCGGCCATGGCTCGTTAAGCTGCACAGCAAGACAGACACCCCGTACGCTCACATCACGAGCCCCTTTGCCTCATCGCCACACGAAGCATCCGGGCCGCAAGAAGATCCATGAGGAGACACATGAACGCACCCACGCAGGAAGGCCTCACGCTCGATCTGGAGGCGGCCTACCACGCCGTCTCCGATACCTTCCGGGGCCCCGACCTCGATTTGCAGGCGTTGTGCCGTGAAATGCGCCATACGCAGCCTGTGATGCAGGGCGATTTCGTCGCCACGAGGCTCGGCGTCCCGACCAATGCGGGCGCCAAAGCGGCGCAATGCGCGGTGACGCTCTTCAAGTATCAGGATGTGATGGCTGTGATGCGGGATGCCACGACCTTCACCAGCGGCTTCATCGCCGAAGGTCTCGGCGCGTTTTTCGACGGCCTGATCGTGCTTGCGATGGACGGCGACGCTCATCGCCGCGCGCGTGGCCTGCTGCAGCCTGTCTTCATGCCGGAGACGGTGAATCGCTGGCGGCCCGAACTCGACCGTGTGATCCGTCAGGATTTTCTCGAGCCGCTCGTGCCGAACAAGCAGGCCGAACTGATGAACTTCGGCCTGTACTTCCCGATTCGCGAGATGTACGCGCTGATGGGCTTCCCGACGGACGACACCGCGCGCTTCAATCAGTACGCAACGTGGGCGCTTTCGATGGTGGCCGGCAACCAGATCGATCCGGAGAAAATCAGGATTTACGGCCCGCTCGCCGCAGCGGCCGTCAAACATCTCTACGACGCGGTGAAAGAAGTCGTGGTGCAGCGCCGCGCCGAGGGCGCTCACGGCGACGATCTGATCAGCCGCCTCATGCGCGCGGAGTACGAGGGCCACATGCTCGACGACCACGAAGTGACCACCTTCGTACGCTCGCTGCTGCCCGCGGCGGGGGAAACCACCACGCGCACCTTCAGCTCGGTCATGGCGCTGCTGCTCGAGCGTCCGGAACTGGTCGAGCGCGTGCGCAACGATCGCACGCTGATCCCGCGTCTGATCGACGAAGCTGTGCGTTTCGAACCGGTCGCCACCTTCAAGGTGCGGCAAGCGGCGCGCGACGTCGAGATCGGCGGCGTGAAGGTGCCCAAAGGCGGCTTGGTGCAGTGCATGGTGATCTCCGCGAACCGCGACGAAGATGCGTTCGATAACCCAGATACCTTCGACATCGACCGCAAACCCAAGCCCTCCTTCGGCTTCGGTTTCGGCACGCATATGTGCATCGGACAGTTCGTTGCCAAGGTGGAATTGCAGTGCGCGGTGAATGCGATCCTCGATCTGTTTCCGAACGTGCGGCTGGATCCCGGCAAGCCGGCGCCGAAAATTGCCGGCGCCCAGTTGCGGGGCGCGAAGTCCGTGCCGGTCGTCTGGGACTGACGACGGGACTGACGACGGGACAGACTCTGGGACTGCCCTCGCGTTTTCCAGCGGCGCGCCTGCATTCTGCGCATCCTCACAGCACGAATTCTTTCGAAAAAGCCATGAAGCACTTCGACACTATTCCCGAACGCGGCAATTTCACTTTCCAGACGCTGGTCGCGCCGCACAAAGTAAGCGGCCGCGCCATGCATGATTTGCGCGGCTTTTACGGGCTGCAACTGACCAAGGGCATGCCGTTCGGTTGCGTGCGCGACGAAGACGGCGAAATCTATGCCTTCGTGCGCGCCGTCAACGAACCCGGCAGCACGCCGAATCCGACCAGATTCGTCTACCAGTCGACACGGGTGGATGGCCAGCATCTGCGCATCGATAAGTCGCGCATCGAGCCGCGCGCGATGACGCTATTCCCGCAACGCTGGCTCGACGGTGATACGGCCTGCTGGTCGAGCCTCGAAGGCGAACCCGGTGCAGCCTGGCGGCTGACGGCTTCGGGCGAACGCCTGAGCTGGCAGGAGGACGGCTTGTTCGATCTGAGCGGCCCACTGCTCGGGCAAGGCATGCAGTGGTATCTGCCGGGCTCGGAATGGGGCACGTTCTATGTCTCGCAGATCTACGATATCGCCGGCACCTGCGACGGCCGCAAGGTCAAAGGTTTGATGTGTTTCGACCAGGCGTATATGGCCGAAGGCGGCGCGATCCACTTCAGGAAGGACCTGGTCGTCAACAACAAGATGCATGTGATCTGGTGGTCGTTCGCGACCGTCTACAAGGACGGCACGTGGGACGCGGGCTCCTTCATGGTCGGTCACGACAATCTCGGCTATGCGATCTTCCAGAACCACAAAGGCGAAATCCGCACCACCACCGATATCGAAGGCAACGTCACGCACAAGGACGGCAGTTACTTCGTCGAAAGTGCGCGTATCGTGCTCGACGGGCATGAGGAGTGGGAATATCTGCCCTGCCCGAAAGGCGAGATGATCGACTTTGTCGGTGGCTTTCCGATTACGGCACAGCAGGAAGGCCGCTGGCGCCGCGTCGGCGATACCCGCGAGCCGGATCGCTGGCTCGGCTGGGGTGAATCCGATCGGCGCAACGGCACGGCGCGCAATGTGCGCGGCGCGGATCTTTGACGTGTTCCCACGAAGCGTCTTCGAAGCACGAAGGTGCGTTCCTTTCAAGCGAAACGATCATGTCCACTACCGAAACCGCCGAAACAATCGCAACCTTCCTGCACGACCAGACCGAACACTGGAACACCGGCGACAAGGCTGCCTTCTTTGCCGCTTACCGGCGGGTCGCGCCCGCGGGACTCACGATCGAATACATCGGCCGGCCGCCGCAGGACGGGTGGCCTGTGCTCGAGTACATGTGGGAGAACCAGCGGGCGAACATCCGCGCCGAACCGGTCGCGAAGATCATCAACAGCAACGAAGCTGCCTGCTACGTGCGTAACGTGGTACTCGGCACTGAGCGCGTGATCGAAACGGTCGAGCTATTTCGCTTCGCGGCCGGCCATCTATTCGTGCGCTACTTCGTCAAGCAGTAGTTCGGCGCTCGTGCCCGGCCAGGCGCACGCCGCACGCCGCGCGCGATCGCACAGAATCACGTACAGTGCAGATCAGCACTTTTCATCTGTCTGCAACCAGAGGACTCGCAATGAGCACATCGATTTATGACATTCCCGTTAATACTATCGACGGCGCACCCGGCAACCTCGCGCAGTATCGCGGCAAGGTGCTGCTGGTCGTCAATGTAGCGTCGAAATGCGGGCTAACGCCACAGTACACGGGGCTGGAAAGCCTCTATCAGGACAAGCGCGCAGCCGGTCTTGAAGTGCTGGGTTTTCCTGCCAACAACTTCAAGGGCCAGGAGCCGGGCACCGACGAAGAAATCAAATCGTTCTGCTCGACGAGTTACGACGTGCACTTCCCGCTGTTCTCGAAGATTTCGGTGACGGGTGAAGACAAGCACCCGCTGTATGCGGCACTGACAGGCGCGCAACCGTCGGCGATCGGCGACGGTCCATTTCGTGAGCGGCTGAAAGGCTATGGCATCGAATCGGGCGATCCGGTCGAAGTGCTGTGGAATTTCGAAAAGTTTCTGCTGAACCGCAAGGGTGACGTGGTGGCGCGCTTTGCCCCCGACGTCGCGGCGGACGATCCGCGTCTCGTGGCGGCGATCGATGCGGAACTCGCGAAGTAACGGCGAGGCCGACTGATTTCAGCAGCTTATTTCAGTCGCACGAAAAACGGCGCGCTGTTTTAGCGCGCCGTATGCTTTCCAGAACTTTCCTCGATATACCGGCGCACGCTTCAGTCCAGCCGCTCGATAATCGTCGCCGTGCCGAGGCCGCCCGCGCAGCAGATCGCCTGCAAGCCATAGCGCGCGCCACGCCGTTCCAGTTCATGGAGCATCGAGGTCATGATGCGCGCCCCGCTCGCGCCCAGCGGATGACCGAGTGCGATCGCCCCGCCGTTCACATTCAGCTTCGAATGCGGCACGCCGAGTTCTTTCATCCACACGAGCGGCACGGACGCAAAGGCCTCGTTGACCTCGAACAGATCGATATCGTCGATGCCAAGCCCAGCCTTCGCCAGCACCTCACGCGTCGCCGCAATGGGACCGGTGAGCATCAAGGTCGGATCGGCGCCGACAGTGACGACCGCCCGCACCCGTGCGCGCGCCTTCACGCCGAGCGCCTTCGCCTGGCCGGCGGACATCAGCAGCAGGGCCGCCGCGCCGTCCGATATCTGCGACGAATTGCCGGCCGTCAGCCGCCCCTGGCTGCGAAAACTCGTTTTCAGCGTGGCGAGCTTCTCGGCATGCGTGCCGGGACGGATTGTTTCATCCGCGGAGAAAAGCGGCGCCTCGCCTTCCTGCGACTTCTCGCGCAGACGCTGCACCGGCACGGGGACGATCTCGCGCGCAAACCAGCCTTCCGCTGCCGCGGCCGCCGCACGCCGATGGCTCTCCACCGCGAACGCATCGAGCTGTTCGCGCCCGAGTTCCCACTTGTCGCACAGACGCTCGGCTGCTTCACCCTGGCTCGTCAGTTCGTACCGCTCGCTCGCCATCCAGCCGAACGCCTCACCATGCAGATCGCGATTGCTGCCCATCGGGACGCGGCTCATGTTTTCCGCGCCGCCGGCCACCACCACCTCGGCCGCTCCGAATGCAATCAGACCCGCGGCGACGTGCACCGCTTCCTCGCCGGAGCCGCATTTTCGGTCGATCGTGAGGCCCGGGATGCGGTCCGGCCAACCCGCGCCGAGCAACGACGTGCGCGCGATATTGGCGGACTGCTCGCCAATCTGCGTGACGCAGCCGAAGATTACGTCGTTGACGACTTCCGGCGCGAGCCCCACACGTTTGACCAGTTCATCGATCACATGCGCACCCAGATGATCGGCACGCACGCCCGCGAGCGCGCCGCGAAACTTGCCGATCGGCGTGCGCGCCGCACCCACGATCACGACGTCGCGGCTCATAGCGCACTCCCCTTCAGACCCGAGCCGGGCACCCGCTGACCGTCTTCGTAGCGATACACGCCATGGCCGGTCTTGCGGCCAAGGCGTCCCGCGGCCACCATCTTGATGATCAGGGGACACGGGCGAAACTTGTCGCCGAGTGTCTGATGGAGATACCTCAGCACCGACAGGCGCGTGTCCCAGCCCGTGAGATCGCCAAGCTCGAGCGGCCCCATCGGATGATTGAAGCCGAGACGCAGCGCGGTGTCGATATCCTCCGCGCTGGCCGCGCCCTCCTGCAACATCCACATCGCCTCGTTGCCGGCGAGAGCCGACATGCGGCTCGTCGTCAAACCGGGCGATTCGTTGACGATGATCGACGTCTTGCCGATCGCATCCGAATACTCGCGCGTGAGCGCCACGGTTTCGTCGCTGGTGGCAAGGCCGCGCACCAGTTCGACCAGCTTCATCTTATGCACGGGGTTGAAGAAATGCATGCCGATCACGCGTTCCGGATGCGCTACCGCCGTGGCGATTTCGGTCACGCTGAGCGCCGAGGTGTTGGTCGCGTATAGCGCGCCGTCGGCCATCACGTCGGCTGCATGCGCGACCACCGCCTGCTTGACCGCGAGTTTCTCCGAGACGGTTTCGATCAGCAGATGCGCACCGTTCGCGGCGGCAGCGAGGTCGGTCTTGATAGTGAGCCGTGCCTTCGCGGCATCGGCCGCGGTGACCTGAAATTTACCGAGCCGCACGCCGTCGTCGAGAATCTTGCCGATGCCTTTGTGCGCGCGTTCCAGCGCGTTTTCGTCCGAGTCGACGAGTGCCGTGCTGAACCCCGAACTCGCGAACGCATGCGCGATGCCGGTGCCCATCAGACCCGCGCCGACCACGACCACCTTGTTGTTTTTCAAAGTCATACCGCTGTCTCCCTTCATGCTGATTCGTTTGCCGATACGACGTTGCGCAATGTGCCGATGCCCTCGATCGAGGCTTCCACCACGTCGCCTGGATTCAGGAAGCGGCCTGTCCCCTGGCCCGTGCCCTCCGGCGAGCCGGTGAACAGCACATCCCCCGCCTCGAAGCGCGAGCGCTCGTCAACGAAACGCACCAACGCCGCCACGTCCCACGTCATCTCTCCCGACGATGCGTCCTGGCGCGTCTCGCCGTTCACTTTCAGGGTCATGCGCAAGGCCGGACTGCCGGGCGCGAATTCGTCGCGCGTGACGATCCAGGGGCCGAGACCCGTCGAGCGATCCTGGCTCTTCGCGGCGAACAGATCCATGCCGACGCCCGGCGGCCCGCTGCGTTGCAGATCGCGCGCGCTGACGTCGTTGCCTACCGTGTAACCCAGCACACTGCCAAGCGGATCGGCACGGTTCACCTGCCGCGCGCCGATCACGGCAACCAGTTCGACTTCGTGGTCGAGTTCTTTGGTCAGCGGCGGATAGCGAATCGGATCGCGCGCGCCGATCAGCGCGCCATAGGCCTTCAGGAATGCTACCGGCTGACTATGGCTCTTCATACCGAAGTCGGCATTCAGGTGCTTCGCATAGTTAGCGCCGGCGACGACCACGCGGTTGCTCCGCTCGACCGGCGGTAGCAGGCGCAACTCGCCCAGCTTGCGCGGCGCACCTGCTAGCTTGAGTGCGGCGGCGCCGTCCTCCGGTCTTGCGGTGAGCGCCGGCGCCCATTCGGCGAACGACCCGCTGATCGGGGTCGCTTCGCCACGCTCCGTATCCACGACGGCCCAGAACGGCGCGCCGCCGTCCGTGCAGCGCGCGAGCTTCATACGCTCACCGCCTGCTTCGGCGCCGGTGCACCGATTTTCGCGGGGTCGAGATGCAGCAGCTTGCAGGCGTTCTGCCAGCGGATCTTTTGCAGGTCTTCTTCCGACAAACGCAAACCGTCGGTGAGATCGTGACGCACCGCGTCGCTGCCGCCGAAGTTGCTGCCGTACAGAATCCGGTCCGCGCCGATGATGTCGATCAGCGCCTGGCGCATCGGCACCTCATGCAGCTCGACGTCGAAATAGAAGTTCTTCAGATAGTCCAGCACCGGCTTCTTGTTGTGCGCGAAGTCGAGATTGGTATTGCATTGCGCGAGACGGCCAAGCTGGTAAGGCACGTAGCCGCCGCCGTGTGTGATGTACACCTTGATATCCGGGAAGCGGTCGAACACGCCGCCGCAAATCAGATTCCAGAAGCAGCGCGTTTCGTCGTACTGCATACCGACAATCGCCGTGGTCTCGTAGCGGTCCTCGTTGGCTTTCTTGCCCCACGTTACCGACTGATTGTAGCCGTGGATGAACATCGGCAAGTCGAGATCGCACAGCGCCTGCCAGACCGGGTCGAGTTCCGGCGAATCGAATTCGAGGCCGCCGAAATTGGCGCCGCCCGCCACGAGCCCTTTTGCACCGAGTTCACCGCACGCACGGCGAATTTCCTTCGCAGCTTCTTCCGGCACGTTCAGCGGCGCGTGCGCCCAGAACATCAGACGATCGGGCGCGGCGGAACAGTATTCAGCGAGCGTGTCGTTGACTTTCTTCGCATAGCGCACCGAAAAGTCCGCTTCCGCCCAGTACATGTAGCAATGCGACGGCACCGACACCACCTGGGCATTCTGGCCCGCGGCATCCATACCGGCCAGACGTACGTTCGGATTGGCCCAGCGCGCGAAGTACTCGTCGAGCTTCAGTCCTTTGCCGGAGCGCACCGCTGCCTTGCGCTCCGGGGAACCCAGCGTCAGGATCCAGTCGCCCACCCGCAGCTTGACGTCGCCGTCCTCGTGCTGTTCGAAGAACGGGCCCCAGTGGGGGTGTTGGTTGTAGTAGCCCGGATGCGGAGCGTGGGCATGAAGGTCGATGAGCATGATGTCTCCTGGCGCTCGACGGCGCAGATGTGGGATAGACCTGTCTGCGGTTCACCGACACCCGGACGCACGAAAGCCAGATGCGCGAAGCAGATCAGACTGTTCGACATCATGCCAATGTTAGCCACTTAATGCAAATGTGTTCAAATTAACGTTTACGTGGGCTCCTCACGAATTCCTCGATGCCTGCCTCCGGCTGGCTGTCCCCTTCTGCTGCCACTGGCATTGCTGCATGGCGACGCGTCCGCCCCGGCCAGAAAGCCGGCGCCAGGACGCTCGCTGGAAGCCGTGGCGCGTGTGAACGTCATACGCTCAGCGGCGTGCCCGCGTCACGCCGCCGAAGCGGATTGAATCAATGAGACGGCCGATACGGCGTTGCATCGCGCCCCGTTCCGACTCGTTCGACACCAGATGTTCACTCATGACGAAACGGATCAGCAGGTCGCAGATCAGTTCGCGATCGAGTTTGACGCCCAGACGCTCGTCCCATGCGTCGAACACCGGCGACAGCAAGTCCTGAAAGCGCACCACGGCGTCATGAAAGATGCGTTTGAAGAACCGCAGCGCGAACTCCGGTGCAACCAGCAGCATGCGCCGGGAATTGCCCGCGTCGAGGTAGTCCTGCAGATAGTTGATGACGACGTCGAAGCGCTCGTCCGGATCCTGATAGCGCACCAGCAGTTCGGCTAGCGACTTATGAAAGTTCTCCCTTTTGTGGCGCGAAAACGCTTCGAGCAGTTCGTCCTGTGACGCGAAATAACGGTAAAACGTGCCCCGCGAGACGCCCGCCGTTTCGCACACTTCAAGAATGGAAATGCGGTCCGCCCCCGACTCCAGCACGACCTTTTCCGTCGCCGCAAAGATGTTGTCGATAGTCTGTTCGGAGCGGCGATTGCTGCGCCGGCGGCGCGGGGCCGCGGCGGGTGCGGCGGGTGCGCCGGCAGGCGCTGGAGACGCAGCCGGCGAGGCTTGCACGGCAGGCGCGCGGCTCTTGCGTGCCTTTGGCGCAGGCGCTACCGACTGCGCCGCGCTCTTGCTGCTCTTCTCCGCGACGGCGCGTTTCTTCGCCGGTTGTCCGGCGGCGATCTTCGACGTGCCTGTTTTCGATGAGGTGGTCTGTTTAGCCATAAGTTGATCAGTTTTTATAAAAGTGTGCGGGTTTCCCCGCAGATCAGGATCGGAATACAAACACTAGAATTCAATTCTCGGGTTAGAATTTCTGGGCAGGTCGCCCGGTTCACACCCAGTTCATTTTCGGAGAGGTTGATATGGCTGGTATGGGAAGAGCAGAGACGTGGTCGCCCGGCGAACAGGACACCGTTATCGCCGCACTCGAGCGCGCCGTTGCGGCGCATCCGGACCGGGTTCTGCTCGACTTTTCGGGGGCGCTGTACACCTACGCGGACGTCGACCGTCTTTCCACACGCCTCGCCCACTCGCTGGCATCGCTCGGGGTTCAGGCCGGGCAAACCGTCGTCACGATGCTCGACAACAACGTCGACGCCGTGATCTCGTGGCTCGCGGTCAACAAACTTTGCGCCGTCAGCGTACCGATCAACACGGCGTTGCGCGGCGAATTCCTGCGCCATCAGATCGCCGACGCCGGCGCGCCGCTCGTGATCTGCGAAGCCGACTATCTCGACCGAATCGCCGCCGTGGCGGCACAACTGTCCGACGTGAAGCAGGTGCTGTATCGCAGCGCCGACGCGAGCGCGGCGGCCGTCACGGCTGCCACTTGCGGCCCCTTGCCGCTTGCGCCGCTCGACGCCCACCGCGGTCAGGACGACACGCCCTTCGAACGCAAGCCGAATCCGTGGGACCTCGCCAGCCTGATCTATACATCCGGAACCACCGGCCCGTCCAAGGGCTGCATGATCAGCTACAACTTCATGTGTAATCTGGCGCGCCTGCAATTGCGCGCCGGCCCCGCGAGCGCCGACGACGTGACGATCACGCCGCTGCCGCTGTTCCACATGAACGCGCTGGCGGTGGGCATCCTGTCGAATATTCTGGTCGGCGCGCGCGTGGCGATCATTCCGCGTTTCTCGGTGTCCAATTTCTGGCCCGAAGTCGAACGCAGCGGCGCGACCATTGCGTCGATTCTCGGCGGCATGGGCGGCCTGCTCGCCAATGCGCCGGATCACGAAGCGGCAAAGCGCTGTTTCGGCCAGATTCATACGGTGCGCGGCAATCCGTTCACGGAAGAGAACAAGAAGGTCTGGCGCGAACGCTTCGGCGCGAGACAGGTGGGTGGCAACGGCTACGGCCTCACGGAAGCATGCGTGATCACCTCGCTGCCGGCCGGCGAATACGCGGCGCCCGGCTCGTCCGGCAAGCGTATCGCCGACTTCGACGTACGCATCGTGGACGATCTCGACCGCGAGCTGCCAGCCAATACGCCGGGCGAAATCGTCTGCCGTCCGCTGCGACCGGACATCATGTTCATGGGCTACTGGCGCCGTCCCGAGGAGACGCTGAAGCTGATGCGCAACATGTGGTTCCATACCGGAGATATAGGCAAGTTCGACGACGATGGATTCTTCTATTTCGTAGACCGCAAAAAAGACTATTTGCGCCGCCGGGGCGAAAATATTTCCAGCTTCGAGATGGAATCGGCCTTTGCACGCCACCCCGACATCGCCGAGGTCGCGGTCCACGCCGTACCATCGGACAAAGGCGAGGACGACGTCAAAGTCACCGCCATTCTGAATCCGGGTTCGGCCCTCACTGCCGAAGCCCTGTTCCACTGGGCTACCGACGCCGTTCCATATTACGCCCTGCCGCGCTACATCGAGTTTCGCGAGACGCTGCCGAAAAACCCGCAAGGCCGCATTCTGAAGTATCAGCTGCGCGATGAGGGCAAGACGGCCGCCACCTGGGATATCGAGGCGACCGACATCAAGGTGGCAAAACGCTGACTGTATTCAATTTCGTCAATGATGCGCAGTAAAGGGGGGCCCGCCGGGCCCCTTCTGTTTATCCGCGTTTCCCTCAGTACTCCCGCACAGGCACGTTGGCCGGCCGCGAGTTGTAGCCCGGTAAATGCAGACCACCATCCACATGCAGCGTCTCGCCGGTGATGAAGCGCGACATCTCCGACGAGAGAAACACCGCAGCCGGCCCGATATCTTCTTCCGGATCGCCGCAACGGCCCAGCGGACGCGCCGCGGCCGAACGTTCGGCAAAACCCGGATTCTCTTCGGCCAGCTTGAAGAAGGTCGCGCCCATCGCGGTCGGCGCGATCGCGTTCACGGTGATATTGAAGCGCCCCCACTCCGAAGCCGCACTGCGCGTCAAACCGACGATGCCCGACTTGGCGGTATTGTAATCGGCATGCAGCCACGCGCCGGTCTCGGTGTCGATCGAATAAAAATTGACGATGCGGCCCCAACGGCGCTCGCGCATATGCGGCATCACCGCGCGCATCGCCCACCAGGTGGCCCACAGTGACGAGGTCAGGGTTTGCTGCAACATCTCGTCGGTCTTGTCTTCGAACAGCACGTTGGGCGTGGGAATGAACGCGTTGTTGACCAGAATGTCGATGCTGCCGAAGTGCGCGACCGTGCGCTGCACGGCTGCTTCGATCGAGGCTTTGCTCGTCACGTCGGTCTTCACGAACAGTGCACGGGCGCCCATCGCCGTGATTTCGCGCTCGACCTGCGAACCTGTTTTCTCGTCGATCTCGGCAATCACCACGGCCGCGCCTTCCCGTGCGAATGCCCGCGCGACGCCGCGGCCAATGCCACCGCCGGCGCCCGTGACGAGCCCCACTTTCTCCTTAAGCAATGCCATGCCGACGCCTCTTGTTTATTGAACACAATTTGCGATATCGTACACTTTAAGAATAAGAGTGTCAGTATTTTGCAGGCCGTAATCGTCCGTCATTGCTGTTTTTTTACGCTGTTTCGAGGGTTTCTTCATGTTCAGGCGCCGCATCGTGATCCGCAGTCGCATCGGGACGTCACAGCGCGTGACGCGCGCGGCGCTCGAAGACGACTTTCATCACTTCCGCGTCGAAGTCGCCACCACGCACGCACAGGTGATCTCCGTCGAGGCCGCAGCGCCGCGCCGCCCCTATACGTTATGCGCGCAAGCCGCCGGGCAATTGCAGGCGCTGGTCGGCATGGCGCTCACGCCAACCGCCCACGAAGTCACGCGCGTAACGGACGCCAGCGAGCAATGCACGCATCTGTTCGAACTCGCCGGACTGGCGATCGCCGCGGCGGCGCGCGGCACGTTGCGGCGTCAATACGACATCGAGGTGCCGATGCGGCTAAACGATCGCACCCATTCGACGCTCGCGCGTGACGGTGTTCCGTTGCTCGAATGGCATGTGCTGGGTACGGTGATTCAGGGGCCGCCGCCGTATGCGGGCATCGATCTGTATCACGGCATGGCGCGCTGGGCGCTGACGACGCTATCGGGCGAAGAGGCCGAAGCTGCGCTGGTGCTCAGACGTGCGACGGGCATCGCCAAAGGGCGCGGCATGAATCTCGACGCTCAGGTGCATGCGCGTCCCAACGGTAACTGCTTTGCCCAGCAGCCCGTGCGAGCCGAACAGGCGATTCGCATCGTCGGCTCGACTCTGGACTTCGCCACGCGCCCCGCCGACCTGTGCGCGGACGACGAGGCGTGGCTAGCCTTCGACGAATGAGCCACAGGGAAACGCGGGCATAAAAAAGCCCCCGGAAATCGGGGGCAACTTCCTTGGCTCGCGAAGCCACCAGAAACCATAAACAGCCGCAGCGGCTATAGAAAGATCGCCAGATTCGGTGTACCCAGCACGGCCTGATCGAGAATGATCTCGCGGCGCGCCAGCTTGAACGTTTCGCCGCTGCGGCGCAGCACATCGTGGCGCTCGCCGCTGATCAGATCCAGATCATCGAAGTTGAAACGGCTGCGCGTCACCAGCAGATTGCTGCGCACCACATATTCGCCGGCCGCATCGCCCTCGTACACCAGCACGTTGGTCACGAGCCGCCGCGTGCGCGACGGCGGATCTTCGGCCCACGCGCTCTTGGTGCCCGTGAGACGCATGATGCGGCCCATGATCGAGCGATAGTTGTCGTGAAAGTGCTGCATTGTACGAATGACCGACGACTCGTGCTGCGCATACGGCCGTGTCTGCCGCAGCGGCGCCGCGTAGACGAGATCGGTGGCGAGAGTTGCGCCCCATTCTTCCAGACGAATCTCGTCGAGCAGCACCGCCTCGTCGTACAGGAACTCGACCACCGCGTTATATACGGCCGAACCGACCGGCACGCGGGCGCGCTGCGGCACTGCGCTACGGTCTACGGCTTCTTTTACTTCGCTCATCACACTGTCTCCTTGAATGGCGTTGATTGGCACGCGGCGCTCAGCTTTCCGCGGTCATCAGTTCGCGCCAGTGCAGCCACCAATGCCATTGCGTATCGTCCTTCGTGAAGCCTTCGTTGACGATGCCCGGACCCGGCCAGCCTGCCGGCGCACCGGTTTCGTAGATCGCCTGATACTTGAGCGTCTGCTTCTTGCCCTGCGCGCCCTTGGCGGCGAGCGTCATGTGCGGCCATGTATCGGAGTCGTCCTGCTCGACCATGCCAGACGTGCCGAACAGCTGGATGGTCTGCTTGAGCATCTGCTCGCGCACCTCGGGCGGACAGTCTTTCTCCGCGAAGATCCAGTTGACGAACTCGAGCTTGTCGGGCCCGCGCGGAATATAGGCATGCAGCGTGATCGAGCCGATCACCGAGCCGTCGGCCTGCGGAATATAGAGGAAACCGAACAGCACGTTCGGGAACATGCCGCCCACTTGAGGCGGCATCGAGGTCTGCACCTGCAATTGGCCTTCGTTCAGATTGCGCTTGAGCTGGCTGACCATTTCCTTCGTCATTCCCGCGGGCGGCAGGACGTCGAGCTTCTGCTCGACCGTCAACTGATCTGGGTCCAGCCCGGTGAGACGGCGAATTTTGCGGCCGAGGTCGATGCAGCGCAGCGCGTGGCCATGCGGCGAACTGATTTCAACGCCATACATTTCCGGGCTCAGATCACCGCCCTTTTCATCTTTCTTCGAATACGCGCCCACTTCGCCGAGCCAGCGGTGCAAGGTCAACGTGTGATAACCGTCGCCCGACGACTGTTCGCCCGCCGCCTTCCAGTTGGCGCGCACGATGAAGCGCTGCGGCGGCCCGAGCACTTCGATGCCCTTATCGCTGCGCTTGAACAGCATGTCGTAATACCACTTCGCATCGCCAAGGAATTCCTCGAACGACGGGCCGTTCAGATTCCAGGTCGCGAAGATCAGGCCGCCGTACAGCGTCATGCGCGCCTTTTTCAGCGATAGCTCGTCTTTGCTGCGAATCTTGCCGTGCATGCATTCTTTCTCGACCGGCGCGCCGAGGAACTGGCCGTTCGGACGAAACGCCCAGCCGTGGTAAATGCAGGTGTGGATTTGCGTATTGCCGGCGTCGAGCGTGGAGACACGCATGCCGCGATGCGAACACACGTTCAGCATGACGTGAATCTCGCCAGTCTTGTCGCGCGTGACCAGCACCGAGTCCGACCCCATGTCGCGAACCATGAAGTCGCCGGAATTCGGAATTTCGCTTTCATGGCCGAGCAGCAGCCATGTCTTGCCGAAAATCCGCTCCATCTCGAGTTCATACAGTTCGGGGTCCGAGAGCGTGCGCATCTGCACTTCCCGCGTTTCGACGTTCACCAGATCAGCGACCTTGGTGCCGTCCGCCAGTGTGGGACTGGTCTGCGTCAACATGCTTGTCTCCTTGACTTACCCTTCGTGGGGTTGAATTGTTAATATAAACACTTTTATCATCTGTGTACATATTTTGAGTTTTGATCCGGATAATCCCCTAGGGGTGCGAAGCGGGCATGTTCATGTCTGCCCGCGCCCCGGGTCCTCGTTACGAGTCTGCCAACCATGTCTTCAGGTTCAGGAGGCGGTCCAGCCCTTCGGCACACGCGCCCTGTCGATCTTTGCCAGATCGCAGATCGCGTCGGCAATGCCCGAAAAATCGATGCGGCCGTACTCGCTGGCACGCGCGAGGCTGAACGACTCGAACACGGCCGCCGCCACTGGCATCGGCACCTTCGCTGCGTGCGCGGCGCCAAGCACCAGCGCCATGTCCTTGTGCGCGAGATCGATCGTGAAGCCCGGCGTGGTGTCGCCCGCGAGCACCTTGTTCGGGAAGTTCATCCGCAGCTGGCCATTGCTCGCCGAGGTGCCATAGAGCACCTGCAGGGTCCTGGTGATGTCGAGGCCGAAGCGCTGCGACAGCGCAAGCGCTTCCGCATTCACCTGACACAGCGTGACGGCGACGTAGTTGTTGACCAGTTTGGTACGCCCACCCGTGCCGACGGCGCCGCAGTGATAGACCGTGGTGCCCATCGCATCGAGGAGCGGTTTGACGCGGGCGAAATCCGCGTCGCTCGCCCCGACCATGAAGAGCGATTCCCCGCGGTCCGCATGCTCGGCGAGACGGCCGACCGGTGCGTCCACCACCGAGAGACCCTGCTCGCGCGCCCGCGCTTCGAGCCGGTCAGTGGCGAGCGGATCGATCGTGCTCATATCGAGCAGCACGCTGCCGCGCGCGGCATGGGCGAAGATGCCGTCTTCGCCCAGTGCAACCTGCTCCACTTCCACCGAACTCGGCAGCATCGTCACGACGATCGGGCAATCGCGGGCGATCTGCGCGACGCTTTCGCCGGCGCGCGCACCCAGCTCCACCAGTTCCGCCACGGCCGCGCGGTTCAAATCCATCACGACCAATTCGAAACCTCGCTTGCGCAGATTGGCCGCCATCGGCTTGCCCATACGGCCGAGGCCGATAAATCCGATCTTTTCCATCACTCAGGTCCTGTTGTCGTCCATCGTTATCAAGGAGGGCCGGCCGGTTCAGTAGCCGACGTAGGCCGTTTTGCTGTTCGTGTAGAAGTCCACCGCGTAGGTGCCCTGCTCACGCTGGCCGTAGCTCGATGCCCTGGTGCCGCCGAACGGCACGTGATAGTCGAGGCCCGCAGTCGGCAGGTTGATCATCGCGAGTCCACTTTTGACGTGCTGGCGGAAGTGATTCGCATGCTTGTGCGAACTCGTGCAGATGCCCGCCGAGAGGCCGTACTCGGTGTCGTTGGCGAGCGCCAGCGCTTCGTCGTAATCGGCCGCGCGGATGACCGTCGCGAACGGACCGAAGACTTCCTCGCGATTGATGCGCATGCCGTTCGACGTGGCGATCATCAGCGCGGGCTGCATGAAGAAGCCGGGTGTGCCGGACTGAAACGCCTCGCCGCCTTCGACCAGTTCCGCGCCTTCGTCGCGTCCGGTCTGGATATAGCCTTGCACCATATCCAGTTGACGCTGGTTGATGAGCGGGCCGATGTCCGTGCCGGCCGCCAATGCGTGGCCGATTTTCAGCGAACGCATGCGTTTGCGCAGCGCATCGACGAAGCGGTCGTGGATCGCCTCGGTCACGATCAGGCGGCTCGATGCGGTGCAACGCTGTCCCGCCGAAAAGAACGAACCGTTGAGCGCGCATTCCACCGCAACGCCCAGGTCCGCATCGTCCAGAACGACGAGGGGATTCTTGCCGCCCATTTCCAGCTGAACGCGCACCATGTTGGCGATCGCGCTCTGCGCGAGCCGCCGGCCGGTGCGCACGCTGCCCGTGAAACTCAGGGCGTCGACGCCTTCGACCAGCGCCTCGCCGGCATCCGCGCCACGTCCGTTGATCAGGTTTGCGACGCCGGCCGGCAGGCCATTGCGCTCCAGCACGCGAAACAGCTCCCACGCGACCCCGGGTGTTTCTTCCGAAGGCTTGAGCACGGCGGTGTTGCCGAACGCGAGCGCCGGCGCGAGTTTCCACGCGGCAATCGCAATGGGGAAATTCCACGGCGTAATCAGCGCGACGACACCGACCGGATCGCGGCTGATCTGCACGTTGATGTTGGGACGCACCGACGGCAAGTTCTCGCCGCCATAACGCACCGCTTCGCCGGCAAAGAACTGAAAGATCTGACTGGCGCGCAATACCTCGCCGATGCCTTCCGCGCGCGTCTTGCCTGCTTCGCGCGAGACCAGTTCACCGATTTCCTCCTTGCGGGCAGCGAGTTCGATCGAGGTCTTCAACAAAAGATCGCTGCGCACCTGAGTCGTCGTGGCGCTCCACGCAGGTTGCGCCGCGCGTGCCGCGCTGACCGCCTCGCGCATTTGCGCCGCATCCGCGAGTGCGTAATGCCCGATGCTTTCACGTGTATCCGACGGATTGATGCTCTCGATCGAACTCGATCCTTCGCGCCATTGCCCGCCGATGAGGTTAGGCTTCACTGTCATGTGGCTTGTCTCCGATATGCGCAGCGTTCGCGTAAACGCTCGGCTGAACGCGATGGTGTTTTGGCAGGGAGTCATCTTAGAATTGCGTGCAATTCGTTGTCGAATGACAAAAACTGATCGCCGTATTACGCACTGACATGCGTGTTGGTCGATTGCAGGCAGCATGTGTTTGAACTACCGGACTTGTCATGGATATCCGCCAGATCCGCACTTTCCTTGCGATCGCCGACACAGGCAGTGCGACACGCGCAGCCGAATTGCTGCATATCGTGCAACCCGCGGTGTCGCGGCAATTGAAGTTGCTCGAGGACGACGTGGGCGCGCCGCTATTCGAGCGGGATCGCCGCGGCATGCAATTGACCGAAGCCGGTCAGATCCTTCTCGATCGCGCGCGGCGAGCCTTGCGCGAATTGGAGTCGGCGCAGCAGGAGATCCGGCCGACCCCTGGACTCGTGTCCGGCACCGTAAGTTTAGGTCTGCTGCCCAGTAGCTGCGAGTTGCTGACCGGCCCGTTAGTGGGCGCCCTGCAGCGGGCGTTTCCGCAGATACGGGTGTCGCTTTCGGTGGGCTATACCGATCATTTGCTGGGCTGGCTCGAAAGTGGCGAAATCGATGCGGCGCTGCTGTACGACCCGGCAGCTTCGCCGGCGCTGGATGTCAAGCCACTGGTCGAAGAATCGCTGAGCCTTGTCGGGTTGGCTTCGATTGGTCTGAGCGACGACTATCCGGTTACCGTTGCGGCACTCGGGGAAGCGCCGCTGGTTTTGCCGAGTGCGCCGCATCGGTTGCGCAGTCTGGTCGAACACGCCTGCGCGGCAGCCGGAGTCGGGATTACCTTTGCGGCCGGGACCAATGCTTTGAGTGTGCAGAAAGCGCTCGTTGCGCAGGGATACGGCGCGACGGTGATGCCTCGTGTGGCGGTTCAGCAGGAGATCGAGCGTGGGGTGTTCAGCGCCGCGCGGATCGACGCGGAAGCCTTTTTAAGGCGGATTTATCTGGCCGTTCCGACGACGAGACGATCCTCCACAGCGGTTAGGTGCGCCACCGCCGTATTGCAGAACTGCGTCCGAGAGATTGCTTGCAGCGGCGAGTGGCAAGGCGCGCAATGGATCGGGCCCAGCCATACCCCGGACTGATCGAAGCATCAACTTTTGTGATTCGACAGGCCGCCGACGCGGCTCCTAGAATCCCTTAGCCGCGGATGCGCCGCGAGGAGACACAACACCGTACGCGCGCATCCGCGTTATCCGCCCTTTGGCAAAGAGAACTCCAATGACCTCACTCGCCGATCAACTGGCCACCTGCAACACTCCTGGTCTTTTCGATGTCCTGCGCATCCACGGCCTGCCCGTCCACGAATTGCCACGCGACATCAGAGGCCTTGCACCCGGGATGAAGCTTGCCGGCCCGGTATTTACCGTTACCGGCCGCTCCGATCCGACCATCACGGTCAGCGAATCGCTCGAACTCTTCATTTCGAGGGTGCTGTCGGGTGCGCCGCGCGACCACGTGGTGGTGTGCCAGCCGCATGACCATGCGCGCTCGGCGATGGGCGATCTCGCCGCCGAGGCGCTCAAGCAGCGCGGCATCCGCGGCTATTACATCGACGGCGGTTCGCGCGACGCGGACGAAATCGAAGCCATCGGCTTTCCGGTTTTCGCTCGCTATACCAGCCCGATCGACATCGTCGGCAGCTGGCGCCTGGAAGCCACCGACGTGCCGGTAGTCATCGGCGGCGTCACGGTGTCGCCGGGCGACTACCTCCTCGGCGATCGCGACGGCACGCTGCTAATCGAGCGCGAACACGCGGAGTTCGTCATTACCGAAACGGTCAAGACGATGAGCACGGATTCACGCATGCGTACGGCCATCCGCGGCGGCCGCGATCCGTATGACGCCTTCCTCGAGTTCGGCAAGCTGTAGAGCACCCCCAGGACACCTCATGAAAATCGCCCGCTATCAATTGCATGATGCCGTTCACTATGGTGTGCTCGAAGGCGAGCATCTGGAGCGCCTGAGCGGTTCGCCCTTCGACGGCATCGCGCCGGCCGGCCAGATTGATGCGCTCGCCGATGCGATGCTCCTGTGCCCTCTGCCCGCCCCGCGATTGTTCGCGGTAGGCATGAACTACGTCGGCCACATCGCCGAGGCCGGTGCAAAGACGCCCGAGATTCCGCAGTTCTTCATGATGCCGAGCACGGCTGCGATCGGGCCGAATGAAACAATCGTGCGGCCACGCGAGGCGCAAGTGGTTCATCACGAGGCTGAGCTCGCCATCGTAATCGGCAAGAAGGGCCGACGTATCGATATCGCTCATGCGCTCGACTACGTGTTCGGCTACACCTGCGCGAACGACGTCAGCGAGCGCGTGATCCAGAACCGCGAAATGGGCTACGGCTGTTTGCTGGTCGGCAAGGCATTCGATACCTTTTGCCCACTTGGACCCGTCATCGCCACGGGACTCGACGCCGGCAATCTGCGCGTGCAGTCGAGCGTCAACGGCAAGAAGCGGCAGGACGGCAACACTTCGGACCTGCTCTTCTCCGTGCCCTTCATCGTGTCCTATCTGAGTCAGGCGGTCACCCTGCTGCCCGGCGACGTGATTCTCACGGGCACGCCCTCCGGCGTCGGCCCGCTCAATGGCGGCGACGTCTGCGAGATCGTCATCGAAGGCATCGGCACGCTGAGCAATCCGGTCGTCGACGAAGCCGCCTGAGCAGGTTCACCGCGCGCCCTCTTTCGAAACAGGAATCGACATGCAACGCTACGTGCATTACATCCACGGCCGTGATACACCGCCGCAAAACCAACGCTGGTTCGAATCGCACAACCCCTACACCGGCGAAGTATGGGCGGAAATCGCCGAAGGTTCCGCCGCCGACGCCGACCTTGCCGTGCAGGCCGCGCACCGCGCCTTCACGAGCGGCGCATGGCCGCAATTGACGGCGACGCAGCGCGGCGCGCTGTTGCGCCGGTTGGGCGACCTGATCGCGCGCGACGCGCAAAAGCTTGCCGCCACCGAAGTGCGCGACAACGGCAAGCTGCTCGCCGAAATGGCCGGGCAACTGAACTACATCCCGCAGTGGTTCTACTACTTCGGCGGTCTTGCGGACAAGATCGAAGGCAGCGTGATTCCGCTCGATAAAAAGGGCTTCTTCAACTTCACGCGCCATGAACCGCTCGGCGTGGTCGCAGCGATTACGCCGTGGAACTCGCCGTTATTGCTCACGGCATGGAAGATCGCGCCGGCGCTCGCAGCCGGCTGCACGGTCGTGATCAAACCGTCGGAATTCACCTCGGCGTCCACGCTGGAGTTTGTCAGACTGTTCGCCGAGGCCGGCTTTCCGCCCGGCGTCGTCAATGTCGTGACCGGTTTCGGACGCGACGTGGGGGCGGCGCTCGTCGAACATCCGCTGGTGCGCAAAATCACCTTCACCGGCGCGGACAGCACCGGCCGCGCGATCAATGAAACCGCCGCGCGCCACTTCAAGCACGTGAGTCTGGAGCTGGGCGGCAAGTCGCCGAACATCGTGTTCGCCGATGCGAATCTCGACGACGCGGTCAACGGCGCCGTCGCCGGCATCTTCGCCGCGACCGGGCAAACCTGCATCGCCGGGTCACGGCTGCTGCTGCAGGACACGATCTACGACACCTTCGTCGAACGACTATTGAATCTCGCCCGCACGGCGCGCATGGGCGATCCGATGTCGATGGATACGCAGGTCGGCCCGATCACCACGCGCCCGCAATACGACAAGGTGCTGCGTTACATCGACACTGCGCACAGCGAGGGCGCGACGCTCCTGCTCGGCGGCACCGCCGGCACGCGGTCCGAATGCGGACGCGGCTGGTTCGTCGAACCGACTATTTTTGGCGACGTCGATAACAGCATGCGCATCGCCCAGGAAGAGGTGTTCGGTCCGGTGCTGTCGATCATTCGCTTCCGCGACGAAGACGATGCGCTGCGCATTGCCAACGACGTGCGCTTCGGACTCGGCTCGGGAGTCTGGACCTCGGATATCGGCCGCGCATTTCGCGTGTCGGAGCGGTTGCAAGCCGGCACGGTCTGGGTCAATGCCTATCGTGCGGTCAGTTTCATGTCACCCTTCGGCGGCTACAAAGACTCGGGACTGGGGCGTGAAAACGGCGCCCAGGCGATCCACGAGTACCTGCAAACCAAGAGCGTGTGGATCAACACGGGTGCGGGCAGCGCCAATCCGTTCGTGATGCGCTGAAGGCGCGAGGCCTTGTGCCCGTCCATGCCAAAAGCTGATATCACCAGCAACCTTTGTTATTGGCGTGGCACCCGCCTCTCGCCCTAGCATAGCGCTACACATTCACGGATTGACGAGGAGACATGAGTACAACCGAGTCGCCAGTACTGAACTGGCAGGAGAGCATTTTCTCCATTCTGAAGCGCGGCGACGTGCGCCAGGTCGCCTACGTGCCGGATGCCGGCCACGCGCACGTGATCCGCCGCGTCCAGCAGGACCCGCAGATGCGCGACATCGTGCTCACCACCGAAGAGGAAGGCGTCGCGCTCACGAGTGGCGCGTGGCTCGGCGGCCAGCGCGCGGTGCTGCTGATGCAGAGCAGCGGCGTCGGCAATTGCGTGAACATGTTCTCGCTGTTGCAAAGTTGCCGCTTCCCGTTTCTGACGCTCGTGACGATGCGCGGCGAGTACGCCGAGTTCAACCCGTGGCAATGCCCGATGGGCCGGGCGACCCAGGCAGCGCTCGAACTGATGGGAATTACCGTATTGCGCGCTTCGACACCTGACGAAGTCGAAGACATGGTGTCCGCCGGACTCGACGCCGCCTTCGAAGGCGGTCAGCAGGTCGCCGTGCTGCTGTCGCAGCGCCTCATCGGACGCAAACAGTGGGAACGCAAATGAACACCTCAACTTCCGCCTCGATCGATCGCCGCGAGTTTGTCGCACGGCTGCTCGCGCTATGCCCGAACGCACTGGTGGTCACGGGTCTCGGTTCGCCGACCTACGACGTCTTTGCTTCCGGCGACTCGGACCGCTACTTCTATCTCTGGGGCGCAATGGGCGGCTCGACCTCGATCGCGTTGGGCCTCGCACTCGCGCAACCCGATCGCCCCGTGCTGGCGATTACCGGTGACGGCGAGCAGTTGATGGGCGTCGGCAGCCTCGCGACCGCCGGCGCACAGCAGCCGCCCAATCTGTCCGTGGTCGTACTGGACAACGGCCATTTCGGTGAGACAGGCATGCAGCGCAGCCATAGCAGTCTTGGGACCAGGCTCGCGCAGGTGGCTCGCGCATGCGGCATCGAGCAGGCTGCCGAAATTCACTCGCTCGACGACGTCGAGGCGCTAGCCGGGCGGATCAACGCGCGAGCGGGTCTGAACTTCGCGCAGGTGCATGTCAAAGCGGACGAGTTGCCACGTGCGTTGCCGTCGCGCGATGGCGTCTTCGTGAAAAATCGCTTCCGTCAGGCGCTCGGCTTCGCTTTGCTGTGATCAGGCTATGAAACCGTCCACGACGACTCCGCTTTCCGCTGAACTCGAGGCGCAGTACAACATGCGTCTGCTGCGCCCCGATTTCGAAGCGAACCTGCTGCAAGCATGGCTGTCGCGTTCGGCCGCATTCCGCCGCTCGCCTCGCGCGCAACTGGATGTCCCATACGGTCCAGGGCCGCGGGATCGTATGGACTACTTTCCTGCAGCATCCGCCGACGCACCGCTGCTGATTTTCTTTCACGGCGGCTTCTGGCAGCGCGGCGACAAGTCGGTCTATAGCTTCGTGGCCGAGCCGTTCGTGGCCGAAGGCATATCGGTCGTGCTGGTGAACTATGCGTTGTGTCCGGCCGTGTCGGTCGACGAAATCGTCGCGCAGTCGCAACGGGCGCTTGCATGGCTGTGGCGTCATGCAGGCGAACTCGGCTGTTCACGCAAGCGCTGGTTCGTCAGTGGCCATTCGGCGGGCGGCCACCTCGCGTCGCGAATGATAGCGACGCATTGGGATACGCTCGGCGACGATCTGCCGAAGCAGATGCTCAGCGGCGCGGTCCTGATCTCGGCACTGTTCGACCTGGAACCGCTGTGCGAAACCTCGATCAACGAAGGCTTGCAACTCGATCGTGAACAGGCGCGCGCCGTGAGTGCATTACGGCATCCACCCGCGACCGACGCGCCGCAATTGATCGCCGTGGGCGGCGTCGAGACGCCGGCGTTTCATCAGCAGGCTCGCGCTTACGAAACGGCATTCGGAAAGGCCCAGCGGTTCATGCCGTATTACCGTATCGACGACTGCGACCATTTCGACGTGTTGCAGGCCTTCGCGGATCAGACCCATCCGTTCTTCGTGCGCTGCCGCGATTTCGTCCAGATGCGATAACGCTAGCGCGGCATGTGGAGTGCGAAGTGCGGCGTGCAAGCGCGGATGCGAACGTCACGCAGCGCGCCTGCTCCCGCTTCAGCTTTCGCGAAGCCCGCTCAATCCACCATCCCCAGCAGCGCACGAATATCACGTCCCGGTTCGGCGTCCGATCCATACGAGAAGTCGCCGCGCGCCTGCCGCTGCACCAGTTGATCCATCAGGAAACGGTAGCGCGTTCCCGGTGCATCGAAACGCGAATGCAGATCGAGACGCTCGTCCGGATCGAAATAGCGCTCGTTCTGCGGCCGGATCACCGAGTTGTCCTGCGGCTGGATCACGAACGCGATGCGGGGCATCACATAACGCAGTGGAATGGGTGCGGCGGTCGTATTGAAGGTGACGTCGCAGCGCGAGCGATGGCGGCCCACCGGCACGAACGGCTGCAGGTTCGGCACGTCGTAGCCGGGCCTGAAGCGCGGATAGGAAATGCACACGTTGCTGCGCAGATGCACGTGCAGCACCGCACGGAAATCCTGGTACTTCGCGCGTACGCCGCCGACCCAGCGCATGATCGGCGCCACCGACTTCTGCGTGACGATGCGGGTGCGCGTGACCGTCTCCGAGGTCCATTCCGTTTCGACTATGTCGGACTCGGAGGTGCCGTCGCCGATCGTATTCGCGTGCAGAAAATCGGCATGCGTGAGGTCGATCAGGTTCTCGATTGAAAGCGCCGAAGTCGAATCGAAGCGCACTGTGCGTTGCGTGTAACCGGGCAGGCTGCCGTCGAGCGGCAGAAAAGGAATGTGCGGCAGCAATTGCTCGTCGGCGTTATCCGGATTGCCGTACCACGACCAGATATAGCCATAGCGTTCCACCACCGGATAGAAACCCGAACCGCCGGTGAACGCACTAGCCTGCGCACGGCGCTGTTCCAGCTGCTCGGGACGAAACTCGGCGGCGAGCGGCTTACCTGCGTGGTCGCGCCAAAGAAAATAGGGCTGCGAATGGACGATGCGACGAATCGGCTTCTCCGTCACGTCGCGGCTATGCGAGACCGGAAACCAGGTGTCGCGCAGATCGTAGTTGAGTGGAGTCCAGTCGCGGCGTGCCGATCTGGGCGACGTGGCGGCCGCGGAGGCCGCGGCATTGGCCGTATCGGCGCCGAGTGTTTCAGTGACGGCATTCATCTTGTGATGCTCCTTGTCGAAATGGAAAGCAGCTCAGGCGGCCTCGCTCAGAGGCGCACACCGCGCGGCGCGTGCCGCGGCCAGATCACGCGACGGCGCCACCAGCAACGCTGCCAGCGCGGCGCCGTCGATCGTTGAATGGATCCGGAACGGCGCGCGTGCGCGAGCCCGGGCGAGATGCCAGCGAAGCGGCGCGCCGGCCACCCGCGTATCGTGTCTGAAGCCTCGCCAGCACAGGCTGGTGGTGCCGCGCCGATTGGCGCTGGAGGCGATGGACACGCTCACGAGCGGCGCCTCATCCGCATCGAGCAGATCGACGCGGATCGTGCCGCCCTCGAGCGGCACCGCCGTGCGCACAATCAGCGGATGATCGATCACGAAAGCCGGCGGCAGCATCCGTGTCCTCCATACCGCACCGCGATCGACCACGAGACGCCCTGCTTCCAGGCGTGGATCGCCGAGGAAGAAATCGGTCATACGTACGCTGCCGAATTCGAGCAGGCATTCGGGACCGTCGAGCATCGCCGCGAGATATTCATCGTGGGCGATATTGGCCACCGCCGCGCCACTGAACTCGCTGCCCAGCGGTTGATAGTCCGTGCCCGGCAGCGGCGCGTCGTCGGGGCTGCCCTCGCCTAACCACACGTGCACGAAGCCATGGCTTTCGGCAACCCGGTAGGCACGCGCACCGTAACGCGACGGCACGCGCTCGTCCTCACGCAGATTCGGAATCGTCGTGCACATGCCGGTCGTACCATTGAAGGTCCAGCCGTGGTAACCGCATTGCAGCCCCTTCGGCGTGACCGTCCCCAGTGCAAGCGGCACGCGCCGATGCGGACACCGATCCTCCAGCGCGCAAAGTTCGCCCGTCGCATTGCGAAACAGCACCAGCGCCTCGCCATTGCACACGGCCGCGAGCGGCTTCTCGCTGTTCACCGATTCGCGAAGGGCCGCCGCCCACCAGTTGCCTGTCGTCATACGCATGTCTCCGTCTTTTTATCGAGTGTCGCCGGCGCGGCGCAACAGCGCATCGCACCGGCTCGCGTTGCAGCCTTCCTTGCGTGTTGTGCTTTTCCCTGCGCCAGCGCTTCAGGCAGCGACCTGCTCGCTGACGTCAAGCTTCAGCAGCTTGATGGCGTTGCCGCTGCGGATTTTCTCGCGATCCGTTTCGGAGAGCCCGAGGCCTTCGGTCAGATCGCCGTGCTCATACGCGCCGCCGAAATTCGTGCCGTACAGAAGGTTGTCCACCCCTACCACCTCCACCACGCCGCGCCGCAAACCGGTCGCGTGCACATCGAGGTCGAAATAGAAGTTCGGCAGATAGTCCACCACCGGACGCTTGTTGCGAGAGTCCGGCGCCATCACGCGATTGAGATCGTTCAGGCGTCCAAGCTGGAAAATCGCCATGCCGCCCGCATGCGTGATGTAGGTCTTCAAGCCGGGAAACGTGTCCAATGCGCCGCCGTTGATCAAATTCCAGAAAAACAGCGTTTCGTCGAAACAGTCGCCGACGATCGAGGTGGTCTCGAACCTGTCGTCGGTATGCTTTTCGCCCCAGTAGATAGACTGGTTGAAGCCGTGCACCATGATCGGCGCATCGAGCTTTTCGAGTTGTTCCCACACCGGAAACAGTTCTTCGCTATACGCTTCGAGACCATTGAAATTGGCGCCGCCCACGCACACACCTCTGGCGCCGAGTTGCGTCACCGCGCGCTCGATTTCGCGTGCGGCCTCGGCCGGATTGGCGAGGTTCGCATGCGCCCAGAACGCGAAATGCTCCGGGTCCTTGGCGCAAAAGGCCGAGAGCTCGTCGTTACAGATACGCGCGTATTCGTCGCCGAATTCGCCGGCCCAGTACATGAACGCATGCGACGGCGTGGACAGCACCAGCTTGTCGACCCCGCGCTCGGTCATCAGCTTGCGGCGCGCTTCGTGAGTCATGCGTGCGAGCAGATTCGCCTCGGCTTCGTCGTCGTCGCGCGCTTTTGACGGTTGCGTCGTGCCGAGTGAAAAATGACCCACGGTCAGGCCTTTGGTCTTCATGAATGGGCCCCAGAATTCATGACGCTTGAGCATCGCAGGGGTGAAAAGATGGGCGTGGACGTCGATCAGCATGGGGCGTTTCTCCTGGTATGGCGGGGGATGGCTGGGTAGGGCCGCTTATGGCCGCTTATGGTCGCTTATGGCCGTTTATTGACGCCGTCGCTGCGCGCATGTCATGCGGGCAGCGGCGTGAGGTTCAAAATGCGCGCACGACACGTCAGCGCGGCGCGCTCTGTCTGATTAATTCAATCTGTCCGCTCTACTGCTTCCGGCATGCGGCCCATGAAACCCGCCGCGCGCTGATGAAACTGGCCACTGCCGGTGGCGCCCGCCACCGTCACGCCGGAATCGATGACCAGCGTGTGAGCGGTGACATGGCGCGCATCGTCGCTTGCCAGGTAGACGAGCGCTGCGGCGATTTCCTCCGGCATCAGCGGCGTACCGAGCGGCGATGCCGCAGCCGCCGCGTCGAGCGCCGCTTCGAGACTGCCGCGGCCCTGCACGATCATGTTGGTGACGGTTGTACCCGGCGCCACAGCGTTGACGCGCACGCCGTGAGGCGCGAGTTCCGAGGCCGCTGATCGCGTGAGGCCTATTACGCCGTGTTTGGCCGTGGTGTATGCATGCGGCCCGAGGCCGCCGATCACGCCGGCAGTACTCGCCAGCGAGAGAATGCAGCCGCTCTTTTGCCGCACCATCGCCCGAGCGGCGTGCTTGATGCCGTAAAACACGCTATCGAGCAGCACAGCAAGCGTGGCGTGCCAGGCGATGGCGTCGGTATCGAGGATCGAGCCGAACGCGCCTACCAGTCCCGCGTTGTTCACCATGCAGTCGAGCCGGCCATGCCGTTGCACTGCATGCTCGACCGCCTGAGCGACCTGTGCTTCAACGCTCACGTCGGCGCGCACGAACGATGCATTCGCCAGTTCGCGCGCCAGAGAAGCGCCGCCGTCGGCGTCGATATCGGCCAGCACGAGCGTGGCGCCCTCCGCCGACATGCGCCGGGCCGCCGCCGCGCCGATGCCGCTGGCGGCGCCGGTAATCAGCGCGACTTGACCTTGCAGACGTTCAGTCATTGGGTGCCCGCGCTCAAGGGATCATCAGACCGCCGTCTACCGCCAGCGTCTGTCCGGTGATGAAGTTCGCGCCGTCGCTGACGAGAAAGAGCAGCACCGGCGCCATCGCCGTGTCGGGGTCGCCAAGCCGCCCGCCGAGCGGTATCTGCTGCGCCATGAAAGCGTCGTGCGCGGCGAGTTGCTCGGCATCCAGCCGGGCGCGGAATTTTTCGTACATCGGGGTCCACATGGCGGGCGCCAATGCATTGACCGTGATGCGATACTTGCCCCACTCCTTGGCCGCCGTGCGAGTCCAGCCAAGCACCGCCGCCTTGGCCGCGGAATAGTGCGCGAGACCCGGCACGCCCATCACGCCCGCCGCCGACGCGAAATTGACAATGTGCCCGCCACGTTCTTTCAGATGTACGAAGGCGGCCTGATTGGTGTTGAGCGTGCCGCGCGCGTTGACGTCAAACATCAGGTCCCAATCTTCCTGGGTGATCGATTCCGCCGGCGATTTGCGCTCAACGCCGGCGATATTCACCAGCGCGTCGAGGCCGCCGATACGCTCCACCGCGGCGCCGAATGCATCGTCGACCTGTGCGCGCTGGCTCACGTCGCAGCGGAAATAATGCGCGACGCCCGGCCCCTTTGCGGACGCCTCTGCGGCAACGTTGCGGCCCGCTTCGTCGTTCAGATCGAGTGCCGCCACTTTCGCCCCCGCGGCGACCAGGGCCTTGACCGCGCTCGCGCCGATGCCGCTCGCCGAGCCCGTCACGATCACGCGTTTGTTCTGGATATCCATGCCTGACTCCGTGTTCCGGTTCTGTTCGTATCGAATGCGCTATGCGCTGCGCCGCCGGGAGTGCCGTGCGTCACGCCAGTTGCACAATCAGTTCTTTGGCCTGCCTGAGCAGGCGCACAGCCGACGCATGATGTCTGCTGCCCAATTCCGCCGATGACTTGCCCGCGCACGAGCGCGCATAACTGCCCTCCAGCAGAATGCCGAGCTTGAAGCGCGCGAGCACGACATACCAATCGATCGCGGCCAGGTCACGATCGCTGCGCTCGCGGTAGTAATCGACCAGTTCGGCGGCGCTCGGGAATCCGCGCCACGGCGTGACACGTATCGTTCCCGCGCCTTGACCCTCGGCATTCGGCCAAGTCGCCACCAGCCAGCCGAGATCGAGCAAAGGATCGCCGACGGTGGCCAGTTCCCAGTCGATGATCGCCGCGAGTTCGGCCGAGTCGTTGCAAAACATCACGTTAGCCAGATGAAAATCGCCATGCAGAATGCCGGTGCGTGACGGCGCGGGGCGATTCGCTTCCAGCCACTGCGCGACCTCGACGACGCCCGGCAATGAGGCCGGACCGGGCCAGCCCGCATGCACCTGGTAATGCTCGAGCTGACCGCGCCAACGCGCGACCTGCCGTTCAAGGAAGCCCTGCGGTTTACCGAAGTCGCCGAGACCAACCGCCAATGGATCGACTTCGCCGAGCCTCAGCAGCGCATCCACCATCGAGTAACCCATGCGTTGCTGCGCCTGCGGCTGCGCATGAAAATCCGGTAATGCCGCGGCAGAAGCGTTGAAGCCCTCCACCGGCGCCATCAGATAAAACGGTGCGCCGAGCACGGCATCGTCGGTGCAGGATCCGAACAGCGCCGGATGCGGTACCGCGGTGCCTGCCAATGCCCCCAGGACGCGCGCCTCGCGCGCGATGGTCGCGCACACTTCCGGCCGTGCGTGCAAGGGCGGCCGGCGCAGGACGAATTCACGCGCGCCGCGTCTGAAGCGCAACAGGATGTTTTGCGTGCCGCCCGTGAGAGGCCGCGCGTCGACAATCGGTCCGCTTTCGAGTGACTGCTCATCCATCCATTGCGTGAGCCGTTCGAGGTCCACGGCCGCTTGCCAGCCGGAATTCGTCATCACATGCTCCTGTGAGCGGGTTAGCCAAGCGCCGCGCGGAATTTGCGCTCGGCTGCCGCGGCCGCGGTCGGCCGATGGTATGCGGGGAACAGGTCGGCACACGGCGCATAGTCACGCAGCAACTGTTTGGCGACGGTGACCTTGTGCACCTCGGTCGGACCGTCGGCGAGACCCATCTGGAAGGCGCGCGAGATCATGCCGGCGAACGGCATTTCGGAAGAAGCGCCGATCGAACCATGCACATGCAGCGCGCGCGCCGCGATGTCGTGCAGCACCTTTGGCATCGCGGCCTTCACCGCGGCGATGTCCTTGCGCACCTTCTGGTAGTCCTGATAGCGATCGATGCGCCACGCAGTGCGCATCACGAGCAAGCGGAACTGCTCCAGTTCGAGCCACGAGTCCGCGATCTTTTCCTGCACCATCTGCTTGTCGGCGAGCGCGCTGCCCTGCGTGTGGCGTGACAGCGCGCGCTCACACAGCGCGTCGAGCGCTTTCTGCGCCAGCCCGATGGTGCGCATCGCGTGATGCACACGGCCGCCGCCGAGCCGTACCTGGGCGACCACGAAGGCCTCGCCGGGCGCGCCTAGCATGTGGTCGGCCGGCACCCGCACCTGATCGAAGACAAGATACGCATGCGTCGCTTCGGGTTCGTCGGCCATCCCGACATTGCGCAGAATGCTCAAGCCCGGTGTGCCCGCCGGCACGATGAACATCGACATGCCCTTGTAGGCGGAAACATCCGGATCGGTGATCGCCATCACGATGAAAAAGTCCGCGAACCGCGCGTTCGAAGCAAACCATTTCTTCCCGCTGATCACCCAGTCGTTACCGTCGCGCGCCGCACGGGTCGTGAAAACCTTCGGGTCGGCGCCGCCTTGCGGCTCGGTCATCGCGAAACAGGAGACGATATCGCCCGCCAGCAAGGGCGCGAGATAACGCGCCTTCTGCACTTGCGTGCCGTAATGCGCGAGGATTTCCGCATTGCCCGAATCGGGCGCCTGGCAGCCGAATACGATCGGCGCGAACAGCGCGCGGCCCAGAATCTCGTTGATCAGCGCGAGCTTGACCTGGCCATAGCCCGGGCCGCCGAGTTCGGGACCGAGGTGGCACGCCCACAGCTTGCGGTCCTTCACCTGCTGCTGCAGCGGCCTCACGAGAATCTGGAACTTCGGGTCGTGGATATTCCACGGGCTGCCCAATACATGTTCGAGCGGTTCGACTTCGTCGCGCACGAACTGCTCGATCCAGTCGAGTTCGGCCTGAAAGTCAGGATCGGTTTCAAAGTCCCAGGACATGCGATTCCTCTTCGAGGTGAGCGTGCGGATAAGCGTCAGGCGAGCAACATGCCGCCGTCGAGCAGCAAGGTCTGGCCGAGCATGTACGCGGACAACGGCGACGCCAGAAACAGTGCGCCACCGGCCATGTCCGCGGGCGTGCCGAGGCGGCCGAGAGGAATGCGCCGCAGCGCGCCTTCGAGGCGCTTCGGATCGGCGGTCGTCACGCGCGTGAGCTTGGTTTCCACGAGCCCAGGCGCGATCCCGTTCACGCGGATGCCGTCGCGTGCCCACGCTTCGCCTAGCGTGCGTGTCAGACCGAAGGCGCCGGTTTTCGACGCGTTGTATGCGGGGTTGCCGCGCGTCGAATGAAACGCCGCAGCCGAGCTGACGATGATCATCGCGCCGCGCGCCGCTTTCAACGGTTCGAAGCAATGGTTCGCACAGGTCATCAGGCTGGTGAGGTTGATGTCGAGCACCTTTTTGAAGCCTGCCGTCTTGAACTCCTGACGGTCGTATAGCACCGTACCTTGTGCCTGCACTAGCACGTCGAGACGATCGAACGGCAATTCGCAGCGTTCGATATTGGCCGACTCGGAGACGTCCACCTGGGCGTAATGCAGCCCCTTCAGATTCGAATCGGTCGAGTCGGCGTAGTCGGATACCGAAGCGCGCGTGCCCCACACATGCACGGTTGCGCCTCGTTGCAGAAACGCCTGGGCGATACCGTTACCGATGCCGCTCGAGCCGCCCACCACCAGCACGGTCTTGCCGGTGAAATCCAGTTCGTTCATTGTCCTTGTCTCCGTGGCGCTCAAATAGGGCGCTCAAATGCGCGCGACACCCTGACTGACCAGTTCTTCGATATGTTGCGCATCGAAGCCCAGCATCTCCAGCACCTCGCGGCTGTGCTCGCCGAGCGCGGGCGGTGCTCGTTCGATCACGAGCGGTAAATCATCGAAGTCCCATAGCGCGCCGATCTGCTGCAACGAGCCGTAGACGGCGTGGCCGTACGTAGCGTGCAGCCCGGCGGCGGCATGGTCGGCGCTGTCGAGAAACGCGTCGCTTTGCGATTCCAGCGCGGGCTCGGCGGGCACACCCGCTCGATGCAACGTAGCCAGTGCCGCCGTTACATCGAGCGCTGCGAGCATGGCTTCGGCTTTCTCGCCGGTGGTCCGCGTGAAGGCGTCGGCTTCTGTCGCGCTCAATGCGGCCACGGCGATCCAGCCGTCCTTGCAGCGATACAAACGATGCGTCGGCGCGATGCCGTGCTGGCCCGCGTCGAGATGGGCCATCGGTGTCAGGGCGCGCTCCCGCTCGATTACGACGGCCTCGCTCGCCGTCATCGTCATCGCGCCAAGCAGCGACGAGGCGACCGCCTGCCCCTCGCCGGTCCGCATGCGTGCGAGATGCGCGAGCAGGACCGCGAACACCGACGACAAAGCCGCCAGATGATCGCCGACGCCAAAGCGCAGCCAGCTCGGCGGATTGCCCTCGCCGCCCGATTCCACTTCCCAGCCCACCGCCGCCTGCATCAGCTGATCGAAGCCGGGCCAATCGGCACGCGGGCCTTGCGGACCGTATGAGCTGACATGCGCGCAGACGAGCGCCGGCTTGATGGCCCGCAACTGCTCGGGCGCGATGCCGAGCTTACGCGCCGCCGGCAGACGCACGTTGTGATGGACGATGTCAGCCCATTTCGCCAGTGCTTCGATAACCGGTTTGCTGCCTTCGGCGCCGAGCTTCAGGGCAAGCCCGCGCTTGCCGCGCTGCGTGCCGGCGAAGGCGCGCTCGAGCCGTCGCATTGCGTCGCCCGCGGGCGGTTCGACCTTGATGACGTCGGCGCCGAGGTCCGCGAGCACCATGCAGGCAAACGGACCGGCGAGATACGCGCCGAGGTCGAGCACCTTGAGCCCATCGAGTGGCGGACGGGACGCCGCAGACGCGGCGCCCGATGGCTGGGCTACGTGAGTGGCGCCGGTGTCCGCGCGAGCGGTCGCGCCAAAGCGGTTCTTGTCCGACCAGCCTGTATCGCGTATTGCCGTCGGCGCTTGCAACGGTCCGCGCACGTGCGCCGGCGGATCGACGTGATACGCCGGTCCGGGTTGGGACGTCGCGCCGAACACCGGATCGTCCACGCTAACTACATAACCGTTGAGCCGCGCCTGCTCGTCGGCGTAAATCTCGCCGAACGGCGCGGCGATCTGCGCCGCCACGTCGTGCGCCCAGAAATGTTCGACCCAGTCCTGCGCGTTGCGCGTGGCGATGATTTCCCGGTTCGCGCCAAAGTTGGGCGCGACATGGCTCGGCGGCCATTGCGCGTTGGCGCGCGCCACCTCGTCCGGACCCATTGCAGCAAGCGCTTCGGCCATCCACGGCGCGGCGTCGGGCGAGTAATGCACGTGAATCCAGCGGCCGTCCGCGCAGCGATGCAGCGGAATCGGCACGCTCTTGTCGAGTCCCCTGGCAAACACGGGGGTGGGCTGCGCGGCGCGCGACCAGTGCATCGTCATCGGCACGAGCGCGGCTTGCGCGAGACTGGTATGGGCAATGCCGCCCTGCCCGTCGCGTTCACGCGCGATCAGCCGCGCCATGACACCCACCGCGCTGAGCCAACTCGCGATCCAGCTGGCGAACGGCATGCGGATAAATACCGGACCAGGCCGATGCCCGGGTTGTTCGTCAAGGATGCCGAGGCGCGCGAGCACCAGCGTCTCGCGCACCGGGGCGTCGGCGAGTGCGTGACGGCGCGGCCAGCCGCCTACACTCGCGATGACGAGCGCCGGATAGCGTTGCCGCAATTGCCCGTCGTCCAGCGACCATGTGGCGGCTTCAGCGGGCGTGAGGTCGTGGACCAGCACGTCGGCATCCGGCAGCAGGCTCTCGAGCAGCTCGCGCCGCGCGGCACCGTCGCCCTCGGTTACGCGGCGCTTGCCGCGGTCGAGCACATGAAAGCGTGCCGCGTCGCGCTCGGCCTCGTGGCGCGGGCGTTCGATTTTCACGACCTCCGCGCCGGCTTCGGCCAGATACAGCGCCGTGGCGCTGCCTGCAAGGCCTGTGGCGAAGTCGATGACTTTCAGACCGGCCAACAGCGCCGGCCGCCCCTGTTGCGTTCGTTGCGCGCCGTCGGTTTGAACGGCGCTCATGCTTCGACTTCCTGCACCACCGGCCGCACGATCCTGCTGCGCAATATGCCGATGCCCTCCACCTCGAGTTCGACCACATCGTCCGGCTTCAGATAGCGGAGCTGTTCAAGTCCGCAGCCGTTGCCAACCGTGCCCGAGCCCAGGAACTCGCCCGGATGCAAAGTTTCGGAGCGCGAGATATGCGCAATCACGTCCTCGAATTGCCAGCGCATGTCGCGGGTGTTGCCGCGGCCCCATTCCTCGCCGTTGACGCGGGCAATCATGGTCAGGTCGTAGGGGTCGCCCAGTTCATCGGCGGTGACGAGGCATGGACCCATCACGTTCGCCGTATCGAAGTCCTTGCCTTTGGCCGGCCCGAGCATGCCGCCCATTTCGGTGGCCTGGGCGTCGCGCGCGCTGATGTCGTTGAAGATCGTGTAACCGTAGATGTGCGCGCGCGCATTCTCGCGCGACACGTCTTTCGCGCGCTGGCCGATGTAGCAGCCGAATTCCAGTTCGAAGTCGAGCAGCTTGCTATACGCAGGCCAGATCACGTCGTCGTCGGGACCGATCACCGCAAAACGGTTGCACTTGTAATAGATCGGCTGACGGTTGAAGGTGTCGATCACGCGATCGTCGGCGCGCGTGTTCATCGCCTTCAGCGTCGCTTCCGGGTCGGGCGTACGCAAGGCGCGCGCTCGGCGCGCCGCGGCGAAGCTCTGCCGCAGGTGCAGTTCGAAGCACGAGCAGTCGCGCATCTGCGTGGGCGGTTGAATCGGCGCCAGCAGCTTCACGGCACTGCGTTCGCGCACCGCGTCGGCGGGCGCGCGGGCCAGCAGCGCGCGTGCTTCTTCGAGCAGAGGCTCGCCGCCTGTCAGCAAGGCCTGCACGCTTGCCAACGCGACGCTGTCGCCGCCGCGCACGATGCGGCTCGCCTCACGCAAATCGAGTACCGCCTGATCGTTGTCGAACAGGGCGCCCGAGCGCTGCACGCCGTCGGCCAATTGGAAAGTGACGAGTCTCATCGAAAGGTTCCGGCTTGAGGGGATGAATCGGACACAGCGGCGGCAATACCCGGCATGGCGCGCCGCAGGACCACCGGCAGGCCGCCGTGAGTGCGCTTGCTCATCCAGTGGGACAAGGCCGCGTCCATGTAATCGGCGTGGCCGGGAAACCAGTCGGCGAGTGCTTGCGCCAGTTCACGCGCGACCTGACTCGCGGCGCCGTCGCGCAGCATCTGTGCAACTTCGCGCACCGAGCGCAGAACCGCCGCGTGTTCGTCCGCGTGACACTGGGCGGCGGGAAAGCTCGTGTCTTGCATCCATTGCTCTTCCTGCTCGAAATGAGCGTGCGCATGGCGCTCGAAAGCCGCGAGCTTTTCCTGCACGGCCGCCTCGTCGCATTGCTGCAAGGCGGCGACGCATTCGACGAACTCACGGTGCGTATCGTCCATGGGCGCAAAGCCGAGCAGGAAACCGTCGTTCCAGCTCAGCGTGGCGCCGGACTGCCGCTGTGCAGCCTGATCGGGAGGAAGCGCGGCGCCCATTACATGCGCCCCGCGACGGGCAGACACGCGCCGGTCACCGCACTGGCGTCGTCCGACAGCAGGAAGGCGATCACCGCGGCAAGCTGATCCGCCGCGACCCAGCGCGACGTATCGGCATCCGGCATGGCCGCACGATTCGCAGGCGTATCGATGATGCTGGGCAGCACCGCATTGACGGTGACGTTCCGGTCTTTCAGTTCTTCCGCGAGCGCTTCGGTGAGCCGCGCGACGCCTGCTTTCGACGCCGCGTACGCACCCATGCCCGCACCCGCTTTCTGGGCGGCCAACGCGCCGACGTTCACGATGCGTGCGCTCTGCTCGCGCAGCAGATAGGGCAGGACTTCATGCGAAGCGATCGCCGCAGTGCGCACGTTCATCGCGTAGAGGCGATCCCACGTTTCAATGCTGCCCGATTCCAGCGTTTCCCATGCAAAACCACCCGCGATGTTGACCAGCGCATCGATACCGCCGAGCCGCCCGGCGATCTGCCCGAACGCATTCGCGGTGTTGGCTGCATCGCCAAGATCGACGTTGCCGAATACCGCTTCGACAGCGTCGATCGCCACGCTTGCAGCGCGATCCACCAGCGCGACGCGCGCACCGCGCGCGCTCAGTTCGGCGCCGACCTGGCGCCCTAGCGCGCCAAGACCGCCCGTGACGATGACCCTGCGCTGGATAAGTTGATTGGTCGGCATAAGAACGCCTGTCTCCTGTGTTTGAGCGGGCTTCTGAGTGATTTCCCTGGCGGGAAAACCCTGCACCGTTCTCGCTAATTTAATACATTTTTCGCGTTTCTGTTCATATATTATGGCGACATCAACCCACGGTCAACTGCCAGGCAATACGAAATCAAGCGCATCCATGCCGAGAAAACTCCCTCTTCTGACTGCTGAAACCGCGCCGTTCTGGCAAGGCGGTGAACACGGCGTGCTGAACGTCTACCACTGCGATGCATGCCGCCATCTGTTTCATCCGCCCGCGCCGCTCTGCCCGCGCTGCGCGTCGTCGTACGTCGGTGCGAAGCCGGTCTCGGGACGCGGCAAGGTAGTGAGTTTCACGATCAATCATCAGGCATGGCTGCCCGATCTTCCGGTGCCGTATGTCGTCGCGATCGTCGAACTCGCCGAGCGCGAAGGCCTGCGTTTCGTAACGAATATCGTCGGCGGCGAAGTTGGCGACGTGCATATCGGCATGCCCGTGCGCGTGAAATTTGAACAGCAGGAAGACGTCTGGTTGCCGCTCTTCGAAGCCGATCCCGAACGGAGCGCGACATGAGCGAGAACCTCTTCGAGAAGAACGTGGCGATCAGCGGCATCGGCCAGTCGGAAGTGGGCCGGCCTTCGAACCGCACCGCGATGCAGTTGAGCGTGGACGCCGCGCTCGAGGCGATTGCCGATGCGGGCCTCACTCGCGAGGACATCGACGGCATTTCGTGCTGGCCCGGCGACAACGACAACGGCAACCCGTTCTCGCCGGTGGGCCCTAATGCGCTAATGAACGTGCTCGGCCTGAAGGTGAACTGGTATGGCGCGGGTTACGAAGGGCCCGGGCCGCTCACGGGTCTGGTGAACGGTGCGATGGCGATCGCCGCCGGTTTGTGCAAGCACGTGCTGGTGTTTCGTACCATTACCGAGGCGAGCGCGCGCCTCAAAAACAAAACTGCGAGCGCCCTCACCAACAAGACGGTGGGTCGCGACAGCAGCTATTTCTGGCAGTGGTACACGCCCTTCAATGTCGTCTCCGGCATCAACCTGATGGCGCTGTATGCGCAACGTCACTTTCACGAATACGGCACGACGCCCGAGCAACTTGCACAGATTCCGCTGACCTGTCGCGCCAACGCGATGCTTAACCCGAAGGCGGTGTTTCGCAACGCAATGACGATGGACGACTACCTCGCCTCGCGCATGATCTCCACGCCGCTGCGCATGTTCGATTGCGACGTGCATTGCGACGCGTCCACGGCCATCGTGCTGTCACGCGCCGATCTTGCGCGCAATGGACCGAACGCACCGATCCGGCTCGAAGCCATCGGCTCCGCGCTGCATCAACCGTGGTCGTGGGATCAGATTTCGTTGACGGAGATCGCCTGCTTCGACGTCGGACGCATGCTGTGGTCGCGCACCGATCTGAAGCCGAAAGACGTCGGCAATGCGCAGCTCTATGACGGTTTCTCGATCCTGACGATGCTATGGATGGAAGGACTCGGCCTGTGCCCGCGCGGCGAGAGTGGCGCATTTGTCGAAGGCGGCCAGCGTATTGCGCGTGACGGCTCCTTGCCGTTGAACACCAACGGTGGTCAGTTGTCCGGCGGACGTACGCATGGCCTCGGCTACGTGCATGAAGCCTGCACGCAGTTATGGAACCGGGGCGGCGAACGCCAGGTGGCGCCACACGAAGTGGCGATTGCCGCTGCGGGCGGTGGACCGCTTGGCGCCAGCGTGCTGCTGGTCAAGGAATGATACTGCTCGCCTGAACACCGATGTCGCCGCCAATCGGGTGGCATCCCAGGGCATTTACCGAGTTATCCCGACAAATCTATATGTAGAATTGTTTTCTGTATATGGAATATCACGCCAGCGGCGGACTGCTTCTCCAGCGCGCTTTGCGCGCACAGTGGCCGCTTGCCGATCCGTAAAGGAACCGCCGATGTCCTCCTCTGACTCGTCTCAATCCGCCGCCATCGACCTCGCCGAATTCCGCTCCGGTTGGCGCCCTGTGCTGATGGCAATGCTCGGGCTCGGCGTGGCCGCCAACGCTTCGCTGCTGTATGCATTCGGTTCGCTGGTGATTCCACTGCAACATGCATTCGGCTGGAGCCGCGGTGAATTGCAACCAGCGATCAGCTTTCTGTTCGGTGGAGCGGTGATCGGCGCGCAAATCGTCGGCTGGCTCAATGACCGCTACGGAATGCGGCGTGTGACGATCGCGTCGCTGATCGGGCTCGCTGTCGTCTACGCGTTGATGTCGCTGATGCAGGTGATGGGGCACTCGATCGGCTGGCTCTATCTGATGTGCACGCTGCTGCCGATCGCAGGCATGGGCACGATGCACATCACGTGGACGCATCTGGTCAACCTGTGGTTCGAGCGCAATCGCGGGTTGGCGCTTGCCGTGATGCTATCGGGCACAGGCCTCTCGGCAATTCTGATTCCGTCGGCGGTGACATGGGTGATCGGCCGCTGGAACTGGCAAGCCGCGTTTCTTTTGCTGGCAGCGCTGCCGTTGATTCTGGTGTTGCCGCTCGTGCTGATGTGGTTGCAGACGCCGGACGGGCAAGACGCACCCGCGGGGCGGCGCGAGCGCGCCGCGGACCGTCACGTGGCGCCGGCGGCATGGGCGCACACGGGGCTCGCGTTCCGTGACGCGATTGGTTCGGCGCGCTTCTGGACGCTCAACATCGCCCTTTCACTCGTCGTGGCCGCGACCGTCTCGATGGTTAGCAATACCGTGCCGCTTCTGCGCGACAAAGGCCTTTCAGCGGCCGAAGCCAGTCATATTTTCGGCAGCTTCGGACTCTCGCTGATCGGTGGCCGGCTGCTCGTCGGCTACCTGATCGATCGTTTGTGGGCGCCCGCGGTGGCTGCCGTCGCTCTGGCCATGCCCGCTTTCGGCTGTCTGCTGCTGTCTACCACCGGCGCCGATCACGCCGCCACGCTCGCGCTTGCGACGCTGTTGATCGGGCTCGGCGCCGGCGCCGAGTTCGACATTGCCGCGTATCTGATGGCGCGTTACTTCGGCATGCGCGACTACGGGCGCCTGTTCGGCGTGCACGTCGCGCTGATCACCATCGCATCCGCACTGGCACCGTGGCTGTTCGGCCGGATCTACACCGTGACCGGTTCATACACGACGATGCTGGCGATCTGCGGCGCCGCTTTTCTGCTCGGTGCGATCACGCTGCTGCCGCTCGGCCGTTACCCGAAATTCGATTCGCTGAATCTGGCTTGATCACTCGACCTCCCGATCCTCTCATGTCATTGAATAACGTTGTCATCGTCGGTGCGGGTCAGGCCGGTTATCAGACCGCGGCCTCGCTGCGGCAGGAAGGTTTTGAAGGCGGCATCACGCTTATCGGCGACGAGCCGGGTGTGCCCTACCAGCGTCCCCCGCTGTCGAAGGCTTACCTGCTCGGCAAGATCGGCGCCACTGCGCTGCGTTTTCGGACCCACGAATGGTTCGAGCAGCAACGTCTCGAGCGGATCGAAGCGCGGGTCACGCGGATCGATCGCGAAACGCAGCGCGTGGAACTGGCCAGTGGCGAGCGTGTGCCGTACGACCACCTGGTGCTCGCCACCGGCGCACGCAACCGTGTTCCGCCCATCGAGGGAATCGAACTCGACGGCGTCTTCGGCATCCGCACGCTGGAGCATGCCGATGCGCTCGCGCCGCGCGTGGCGGCCGCGCGCGACGTGGTCGTGATCGGCGCCGGTTTCATCGGCCTCGAATTCGCGGCCGTGGCGGCGGCCAAAGGCCTGTCGGTTCACGTGGTCGAACTCGGCACGCGGCCGATGGCGCGCGCACTCTCCACGCCTATGTCGTCACTATTCAGCTCCGCGCATGCCGGCTGGGGCGTGAAGTTCGACTTTGGGCAAACCGTCGCGCGGCTCGTTGGCGACAACGGCCGGGTGGTGGCCGTGGAAACGGGCGACGGCCGCCGTTTGCCAGCGCAACTGGTGGTCTACGGCATCGGCGTGCTACCCAACACCGAGCTCGCCACCGATGCGGGTCTTGCCGTGCACAACGGTATCTGCGTAGACGCTCAGTTGCTGACCAGCGATCCATCGATTTCAGCCATCGGCGACGCCGTCAGTTTTCCGTCTGCGTGGAGCGGCGCGCCGATCCGGCTGGAGTCGGTGCAAAATGCCGTCGACCAGGCGCGCACTGTCGCGGCGCGCCTGGTTGGCAAGCCTGCGACTTACACTGCGTTGCCGTGGTTCTGGAGCGACCAGGGCGATCTGAAACTGCAGATTGCGGGCCTCTCCGATGGCCACGACGAAACGGTCCTGCTGGGGTCTGGCGAGGCCCGGCAACTAAGCGTGTTGTGCTTCCGCTCCGGCCGCCTGATCGCAGTGGAATCGTGCAACCGGCCGGGCGACCATATGGCATCGCGCAAACTGCTGGCCCGCGCCGCGTTGCCGACCATCGCACAAGCAGCCCAACCGGGTTTCGATCTGAAGGAATTCGAAGCTGCCACACGCGGGCCGGGCTGAACTGATCTGAAGCTGGTGTGATGAGGCCGCTGCGGGCGCGCAGCGACGTCGTGGTTCAGCGTCATATGCCGGAGCGTCGATGAGAGCACTCAAATGGGCCATGGCAGCATGGTGTCTGCTCACGGTGCTCGCGCATGCAGACGCCCCCGAAGTCGGCAGCCCTGGGTCGCCTCAAGCCGCCCGTTGCACCACCGGCGATGCCGGCCGTTACGAAGTTAACGAGTTTGTCGACCGAACCACGCTTTCGAGCGACGGTCATCTGGTCAAGCGTATCGACGTGGCCGCAGCCAGCTGTTATCCCTCGTGCCGGCCCGGACAGGCGGATAGCCATCTATACCAGATCCGGGCTCCCGCCGGTGACGAGCTCATGCACCCATCGCTGCATGACGAGGATCCGCCAGACCCGGCACCCGGGTCGTCAGCCGCGCTCACGCAGATCGATGCCAGCACGCTGCAACTGGCGGTTCAGACGCAAGGCCGCGCGCACGCCTGGATTGTCGACGCTGACAGGGTCAAACGCGTGGTGATCCCAGCGAAGGAAACGACGGCCAGCGGCCGCCTGGCGTATAACGATCTGTTTTTTGTCGTGTTCAACCACGCGGCGCTGCCCACGCTGACCATCACGACGGCGAATGCCTCGCTTGAATTGGGCCCGAGCGAACTGGACCTGAATCAGTTGCCTTCCTGGCTGGTCGAGCCGATCGCGCCACAGCAGTTGGGCGTATCGACGGTTTATACGCTGAAGATCGTCGGCGGCGCGGATTGTGCGACAGGCAACTGAACACCGGGCAAGACAGCGGTTCATTCAATTCCAGCCCACGTCATGGCCGTGCCGGATCAACGGGGCATCTCTTCATTCGGAGCACGTATCATGGCCATGCATTTCGATCTGGTTGATCTTCGTCTCGTCGCATGTATTGCTGAGACGGATAGCTTGACTCGGGGTGCCGAGCGGTTTCATATGTCAGTACCCGCAGCAAGCACCCGCATCAAGAATCTGGAAGAAAGCATGGGGACCAAGCTGCTGTATCGGACCAGCCAGGGCGTTACGCTCACGCCGGCGGGTCAGGCATTCCTTCACCATGCCCGCTTGGTTCTGTCGCAGCTCGAGCAGTTGCGCGGCGACATGCAGGAGTACGCCCGCGGCATTAAAGGCCATGTGCGGATCTTTGCGAACACTACCGCTACAACCGAATTTCTACCCAACGACCTACGTGAGTTTCTCGCCGGGCATCCTGATGTGAACGTCGAGCTTCGCGAGCGGTTGAGCCATGACGTGGTGCGTGCGGTCAGCGAAGGCACGGCAGACCTCGGAATAGTCGCCGGCAACGTCAGGCCCGAATCTCTGCAAGTCCTGCCGTACCGCTCAGACCGGCTCATATTGGCGGTGTCGAACGCGCACCCCCTCGCCGGGAAGACGTCGATCCCATTTGAAGAGGCAAGCGGGTTTGACTTCGTCGGAATGCCCGAAGCCAGCGCGATCCATACCTTTCTGAACCGCTTGGCGAGCGATATGCACAAGAAACTTCAGGTGCGAATCGAAGTAGGCAACTTCGAGGCGCTGTGCCGAATGATCGAGGCGAACGTCGGGATCGGCGTATTGCCTCGCTCGTCAGCGGTGCGCTACGTGAGGACCATGAACATCCGGCTCGTTGAAATAGAGAACGACTGGGCGACGCGCAATCTGCTGATCTGCGTGCGCAATCTTGACCTCTTGCCATCTTTCGCGCGGGAACTGGTCGACCTCCTCACGCAGAAGTGCAAAACCGGGCGTGAGTCAGTGCCGGCCTGACTATCAACAGTTAGCCTGCGTTTAAAGCCCTCTTCTCCAGACACAAATTGTAGTCAACAGGCGGATGCGTCAATCTAGCGTGAACGACGCTACCCGATATCCCCATGACCGCTGAACTCGACTACCTGCGCACGTGGATCGGCCGCACACAGGCCGAATGCGAATTCATCGCGCCACGTCTTGCGCAACAACTCGCCGCTACACTGGACTATGAGGACGTCCCGACTGCAGGCTCTCCGTTGCCTCCGCTGTGGCACTGGGCGTTTTTTCCTCACATTGTTTCGCAGTCGCAGGTCGGCGTGGACGGACACCCGACGCGCGGTGGATTCCTGCCGCCAGTACCGCTGCCCAGACGGATGTGGGCGGGCAGCCGCGTGCGGTTCGCGCGTCCACTCGTGGTCGGCAGCGAAGTCACCCGGACGTCGCAGATTCTCGACGTCGCCGCCAAGGAAGGGCGTACCGGAAAACTCGTGTTCGTGCGTCTGCGTCACGAACTGGAAGACCTCGAAGGTCCGCTGATCTCCGAAGAACAGGACGTTGTGTACCGCGAGCCCGCGACGGCGTATGCCGCGGCAACCGGCCCGAGCGCGCCGGCAGACTTCACCTGGAAACGGGAGATCGTGCCCGACCCGGTCCTCCTGTTTCGCTACTCCGCCGATACCTTCAACGGCCACCGCATTCACTATGACCGCACGTACGCCCAGGAACAGGAAGGCTATCCGGCGCTGGTCGTTCACGGCCCACTGACTGCGACATTGCTGATCGATCTCCTGCGGCGCAGCCTTCCAGGCGAATCGATTGCATCGTTCTCGTTCAAGGCGGTCAACCCGCTCTTTGATTGCGCGCCATTTTTTATCCACGCAGCCCGTGCGCCCGGATCAACCGAAGTGAAGCTCTGGGCAGCCAATTCCGATGGCGTGTTGTGCGTCGATGCCGAGGCGACGCTAACGACACTCGCGTAGGTATTTCAAAAATTAACTCTGAGGAGTAGAGACAAGTGCTGGCTAACGTTGACCCCTATCAGGACATTCGCGAAGCGGTTCGCGATCTGTGTTCCAACTTCCCCGCCGAGTATTTCCGCAAGGTCGACGAGGACCGCGCCTACCCTGAAACCTTTGTGCAAGCGCTAACCGACGCCGGTTGGCTTGCGGCCCTCATTCCGCAGGAATATGGCGGCTCCGGGCTCGGTCTGACCGAAGCCTCGGTGATCATGGAAGAGATCAATCGCAGCGGCGGCAATTCCGGCGCGTGTCACGGGCAGATGTACAACATGGGGACACTGCTCAGGCACGGTTCGGCGGAGCAAAAAGCCAAATACCTTCCGGAGATCGCCAGCGGAAAATTGCGGCTTCAGTCCATGGGCGTGACCGAGCCGACGACCGGTACCGACACCACGAAACTCAAGACGACTGCGGTTCGCAAGGGTGACCGTTATATTGTCAATGGCCAGAAGGTCTGGATCTCGCGGGTTCAACACTCCGACCTGATGATTCTGCTCGCACGGACCACGCCGATTGATCAGGTCGCGAAGAAATCCGAAGGCATGTCGATCTTTCTGGTCGACTTGCATCAGGCGATCCGCCACGGCATGACGGTTCGCCCCATTCCGAACATGGTGAATCACGAGACTAACGAGCTATTTTTCGACAACCTCGAGATCCCTGAGGAGAACCTCATCGGCGAGGAAGGCAAGGGCTTCAGGTACATCCTTGATGGCCTGAATGCCGAGCGAACGTTGATCGCCGCTGAATGTATCGGCGACGGCTACTGGTTCCTCGACAAGGTCTGCAAGTACGTCAAGGAACGCGTCGTCTTTGGGCGCCCGATCGGACAGAACCAGGGCGTGCAGTTTCCGATCGCCCGTGCGCACGTCAACGTCGAAGCGGCAAGCCTGATGCGCTACAAGGCCTGCGAGCTTTTCGACGCCAGGCAGCCCGCCGGCGCGCAAGCCAACATGGCCAAGCTGCTCGCGGCTGACGCCTCCTGGGAGGCGGCCAATGCATGCCTGCAGTTCCACGGCGGCTTCGGCTTTGCGAACGAATACGACGTCGAACGCAAATTCCGCGAGACGCGGCTCTATCAGGTCGCCCCGATCTCGACCAATCTCATTCTCTCGTACGTAGCCGAGCATCTGCTCGGGCTGCCACGTTCTTTCTAAGGGGAAGGACATGAAACCGCTGGACGGCGTGAAGGTCATCACCCTCGAACACGCGATTGCAGCACCGTTTTGCACCCGTCAATTTGCGGATCCTGGCGCGCGCGTGATCAAGATCGAACGCCCAGGTGTCGGGGACTTTGCGCGTGCCTATGATGCGCCGCGGCGCGACTGGGTCTGTCGTATGAAGCGTTGCATGAGAAGTATCCCCGCCGCCGCGTGCGGGCGCCGCTCACGCGACGATCTAGCCGTATGGCCCCTTCCCCGCCGGCGATGCAAAGACGGTCATGCTGGGACTGCAAAACGAGCGTGAATGGGGTGTATTCTGCGCGCAGGTTCTACTGGAGCCTGAACTCGCCCTCGATCCCCGCTTCAGTTCCAACTCGAAACGCGTGGCAGCACGCGAGGAACTGCGAGAAATCATCGTCGCCGCATTCAGCAATGCTGACTTCTGAAGAGCTCATCAGTCGGCTGGACACAGCGCAGATTGCCAACGCACGAATGAATGATATGCCCGACGTGTGGTCGCATCCTCAGCTCAGGGAACGTAATCGCTGGGTGAGCGTCGACTCCCCTGCTGGCGTCATTCCCGCCCTACTGCCCCCAGGCATCAGTACGGCATCCGATGTTCGGTTGGACGCCGTGCCCGCTAGGCCAGCACACCGAGGCCCTTTTGAATGAATTGGGTTTTTCCACCGATGCCATCCGCAAGCTTCGTGAAGCGGCCGTAATCTAACTCCCCAGTCAAGGTAAGCCTGTTATGAGCAACACCCAGATTCTTGCTTCGTTTGCGGCCAATCTCAAGTTCGAACAGATCCCCAAGGACGTGGTGGCACGCACGGAAGACCTCTTCCTTGACTGGTTCGGATCAGCACTGGCCGGCCGAGAAGCGCGCCCCGTCGAGACGATCCAGAAATACGCATTCGAATTCGGACCACCGTCTGGTCCCTGCGAAGTACTGATCTCCCGGCGAACCACCAGCGCGCTCTTCGCGGCAATGATTAACGCTGCCGCATCGCACTTCGCTGAACAGGACGACCTTCACAACAGTTCGGTCCTGCATCCGGCAACCGTCGTCTTCCCCGCAGCGTGGGCCGCCGCGCAGGCGCTTGGTAGAAGCGGCAAAGAGTTCATCGCCGCATCTGTTGCAGGCTATGAAGTGGGCATCCGCGTCGGTGAATTCCTCGGCCGGTCGCACTACAAGATTTTTCATACTACCGGCACGGTCGGTACGATCGCGGCCGCCGCAGCGGTCGGTAATCTTTTGCGGTTAAGTGACGACCAGATGGTGAATGCGTTTGGCTCAGCCGGCACCCAGGCAGCCGGACTCTGGGAATTCCTGAAAGACGCCGCTGACTCCAAGCAACTGCATACGGCCAAGGCTGCGGCGAACGGTCTTCTCGCAGCCTACCTGGCGGCCGACGGCTTCACCGGTGCGAAGAACATCTTCGAGGGCGCGCAAGGCATGGGTGCGGGCATGTCCACGCAAACGCATCCGGACAAACTCGCCGAAGCGCTCGGCAAGCGCTGGGCGTTGATCGAAACGTCCTTCAAGTATCACGCTTCGTGCCGGCACACTCATCCGGCAGCCGATGCTCTGCTGCAGGTTATTCAGCGCGAGAAGCTCGTGCCGGACGACATCGAGACGGTGGTGACTCATGTTCACCAGGCTGCGATCGATGTCCTCGGACCGGTAATCGACCCAAAAACAGTTCATCAAGCGAAGTTCTCCATGGGCACCGTGCTCGCTCTGGTTGCGGAATTCGGCCACGCGGGTGTGCGTGAGTTCGACGGCCATTACAAGGAAAGCAGGGTCGCGCACTTCTGCAAGAAGGTCTCGATGGTGCTCGACCATGAAGTCGATACAGCTTATCCGTCACGCTGGATCGGGAAGGTTGTCGTTCAGACGAAGGACGGCCGCACCTTCGAGGGCCGCGTGGATGATCCGAAGGGCGATCCGGGCAACACGCTCACACGCGCCGAACTCGAGCACAAAACGATCACATTGGGTTTGTATGGCAATGCGGCCACCGAAAACGAACTCAAGCGCTCGATCGCATCGGTGTGGGCGATTGCCAATGCAAACGTCGTACCCAGACTGCTCGCCGAATCGAAGCCGGAGGCCCAACATGGCTGAGCTTGCACCCCGGTCTTATCTCGTCGTTCCCGGCAACCGGCCGGACAGAGAAGATCGCGCGAGCGGCCCTCGCAGAACGGCTGTCGACAAACAGTACGCCGGTCGCGGTTCGCGTGAATGATGTGAACTGCGAATGGTTTCGCGACGATATCGTCGTATGCCGTGCGCCATCCGTCGTCGCCGTCATGCTGCCCAATCCAGACGCTACAGTTGTGTCAGGTGATTTATTTCCGCGGATGAAATGGAGACACATGGACGAACACCGAAAGAAGACTGCGCCGTTCGCCAGAGAGCGGCTACGCGCGCGGCGAGCGGACGCGCCACCGGATCATCGAGGCCGCGATCGAACTGTTTGGAGAACACGGCTTCGGGGGCGCGCCGCCGATGATCCGGTCACGCTGATCCGCACATTCAGCCTGCATGGGCAACTGGTGATTTTTCATGTCGCGCATCGCTCGACGCTGACGGTCTTTGGCTGGAATAGGATCGATGCAGAGAAAGCCGAACAGATCAAGTCGACTATACGCGAACACACGCGCACGCTACTTGAACAATGGAGCCAGGAAAGGGATCAGGGGCACATACCGGCTGAGCAGACCACGGGTAAAGCGAAGTCACGGGGACAATAGTGATCTTGTCACGACGACAAAGCGATCATGGAGGCGCGAGGCATCAGCACATCGAGATGAAAACGGTAGCCAGGCCGATCCGGACGCCGAGCGCAAGCGACCTCATTTTTTAATAGAAAGCATGTAAAGCCAGCTTTCCGGAGCGACTGGGAAAGAGTCGGGGTCGCTTCCGTTCAATCTTTGACGGTACGGTCTATCGCCAGGCTGACAAAGTTGCGTGAATCGCCGGCAGCGCTGCAAGCGCGCGCTCCCATATCTGGCGCGTGCGCCGCCATGCGATCTCGCGCCAGTCGCCGTCAGCCGGCAGGAACGACTCGAAAGCACCGCTGATCTTCTTGCCGAGTGCATCGCCGGGATCGCCATAGAGGTGCAGCCAGTGATGAACAAGGGTGTCGAGAAGGCAACCCGAGCCTCACGCTGCGGCGTAATGGACATCGCGGACAGAATCGCCTCGAATTTCCTGCCCTGGAGCGCCGGGATGATGCCGTCGAACGCCGTTACGACCTACACGCATTTGACGTTCAGCCGGCGGCATATTTCATTGCCGAGGTCGATGCCGAAGCCGACCAGTTGTCCGGACGGTGCCCTCGACTCGAACGGCGCGTAAGTAGGATCGACGCCGAAGCGAAGCTGCGCCGCATCGCTTGCATTGGCGTGAACACAGAACGCGGCGAACAGCAATGCCAGACCAGCAATCGCGTTTTTCGTGAGCGCTCCAGGTCACAACGCACAGCGGCGTTCACCGTGGCCAGGCTGGCTCGGCGGGACGCGACTGTGGGGTTGACGGGTGAAAAAACTCCGGCCTCTGGTTGGAATCGACCGTGGCCTAGCTTGGAAACTCAAAAAATGGCGAACAGAGGGGTCTTCCCGCGTCATCGTTAAGTTTTTCTAAAACCTCCCCCGCGCGAAAATTGACTTGCATCCTCGCCAAATACTGTATAAATTTACAGCACTGTTTTTATATACAGGATCGGTCATGAACCAGCTCATCCGCATCTTGAACGACGGTGATCGCGAAACGCTTGCCTGGCTGCGCAAGCATGTCGGCGACGTACGCGTAGCTGCCGCCGCGCGACATCTGGGAGGCAACGGCAAACCGTACCTGTCCGCCGTGTGCCGCTATCTCGGCGTACGTCCGCCAACACCTCATCAACAGCCCCGACCTGTTAGCGACTGTACGGTTGGCGATAACTATCTTGCGCAGATCCGTCTGCTGCTGGCAGAGCGCAACCAGGTGTCGTTGAAGCACCAACGTTAATGCTGCGAGTCTGCAGGAAGATAACAAGATGATTAACGACGCCGCTCCTGATCGGGATGTCCACGACATCAATCCGGTCGCCCTCGAACGCGCACTCCGCAGCGCGTCGCTCGATCTCCAGCAAATCATTGCCACGGTCGCGGGTCGTCACCTCGACAATGGCCGTCGCCGTTACTCAAGCAGCGCGCAATTGCCGACGTGGCGGACACTGCTGACAATCGACGAACAGGTCTTCGAGAATCGGGGGTTTCTGGCAAGGCACAACGAGGCGGTGCGCTCGACGTTTGTCCGGTTTTGCGACAGTCGTTTGTCCGGGATGGATCTCGACGAACCCATCGACTGGCGACGTGACGACGACGACTTGCCAGTCGTGTACCTGCTTGCGCGCGCACTGGTACAGGCCAACGCTACCGATATGGCCACTCAGGACTAATGTGCCGATATCAGCCGTCGGTCGTTAACGCTTCACCGCATCGCCATCAGCCTTGCAATTCCTGAACGAGCGTCTGAACCAGTTGCGCGGCAGTCAGCTCGCGCGCCAGCGGCGCGCCCTGCCCCGCCCACTGCGCCGCGAACTCATGGTTGCCCAGTTTCGCTGCAGCCGCGTTCAATTGCTTGGCAGCGTCGTAGGCGACCGGGTACGCGGCGGGCACAGGACTGCCCAACGATTCACCGAACGCGATGAGGCGATTGACCATGCCGCGTGCGGGCCGGCCGGACAGCACGCTCGTCAACCGGGTGGCCGCCGCCCGCTCGTTCCTGAGATTGGCACGGTAGCTGGCATTGGCGGCCGATTCGGGACACAGAATGAAAGCGGTGCCGAGTTGCGCGGCAGTCGCGCCGAGGTCCAGCGCCGCCTTGATTCCCTGACCGTCCATGATGCCGCCCGCGGCAATCACCGGCAGTTTCGTTCGCTGCACCAGCAAGCGGACCAGCACGGCGGTGCTTAGCTGTTCGTCGACGGCGTCCGGGTCGAACATGCCGCGGTGGCCGCCGGCCTCGATCCCTTGCGCCACGATCGCATCGACGCCAGCCTGCTCGCCAAGTTCTGCTTCACGGAGGTTGGTGGCGCTGGCCAACGTGGTGATGCCCGCGTCGCGCAACGCCTTGATGCGATCCACGGACGGCAAACCAAAGTGGAAGCTGACAACCGATGGACGCTGCTCGATCAGCAGATCGAACACCGCATCGTCATGCAGAAAGGTCGTGTAGATCTCATTGAGCGCGGCTGGAGGCTCAATCCCCGCCTCCGCGAACAGCGGCGCCAGGTACCGCAGCCATGCTGCTTCACGCGCCGCATCGCGCTCTGCGGGCGCATGGCAAAACACATTCACATTGAACGGCTCACGCGTCAGGCTGCGCGTTTCCTCGATCATTTTGCGCGCCTGATCAGCCGTGCTCGCACCGATTCCAAGGGACCCCAGTCCACCGGCATTGGAAACCGCAGCCGCCAGTTGCGGCGTGGAGACGCCCGCCATCGGCGCCTGAATGATGGGGAACGCAATGCCAAGTCGTGCAATGAAAGGGTTTAGCGAGTTCATGGCGACTCCTGTTCTGGAACGGGTTGAACGGTGGCGACGACAAATTCTCTAATTGAGAATAAAATCATTCTATCATTTCATTTTAGAGATCAACATGGATCTGGAGTCGCTCAATATCTTCTGCATCGTGGCAGCGGAACTGAGCATCACACGCGCGGCAGGCCGCCTTGGCCGGGTGCAGTCCAATGTGACCACGCGGATTCAGCAACTGGAAGCGGACGTCGGCGTGGAGCTTTTTGTGCGCAGCGGTAAGCGGCTCAGCCTGTCGACGGCCGGCGAGCGCTTTCTCGACTATGCAAGGCGTTTGCTGGCGTTGGAAGAGGAGGCGCGCAATGTCGTCACGGGCGGTCTCGATGGTGGCGTCCTGCGCATGGGCTGTATGGAAAGTACGGCCGCCAGCCGTCTGCCCGCCGTGCTCGCTGCGTACCATGCCCGCTACCCGGCCACACGGCTTGAAGTGAATACGGGACCGTCGCGCCAGCTACTGGAACAGGTCCGCACCGGGAGGCTGGACTGTGCATTCCTGGCCTTGCCGCCCGCAGCGGGCGATGACGCCTCACTGGCGGATATGGGTCTGGTCGCCGAAAAAGCGTGGCTTGAAGAACTGCTGTTGCTGGCCCCCACCAGTGAGGCGTCCGCTGACACCCCTCGGGCAATCCGAACGCGGTCGCTGGCTGCGTTCGCGCAGGGTTGCTCGTACCGCGCCATCGCGGAACAGTTGCTCGGCATTCCTGATTCACCTGGCTGGCAAGTCCAGGAAATGGGCTCCTACCACGCCATGATCGCGTGCGTTGCCGCCGGCGCCTGCGTCACGGTGCTGCCGAAAAGCGTCCTTGAGCTAGCCAGGGTTCCAACCGGTCTGAAGACGCTGCCTGCCGGGCAGGTCGATACCTGTCTGCTGTGGCGTTCGGGCTATAACGTTCCAGCCTTCCAGAATCTGCAGAATCAAATGAAGAGCGTTTGAACGATGAACACCACAGTGCGCGCCGCCTGTGCCTCTGGTCTATGGCCGGCACGGCGTTTTGCCGGCCATTCAGTCCTGCTGGATGCAAGGTGCATGATTGTGGCGGTCCGCGGCGGGAACATCGATTGCTGAACGCCAGTGTGCGGTGGCTCGCAGGCCGCGCATCGACGAGGATCCCATCATGCCAACCCCGCTAAAACGAGTCGCCCGCCTGTCGCAATTGCATGCCGACCGCGCGCAACGGCTGGAACTGGACGGCGAGTCCATTCTGCTGGTGCGCGACGGAGATACCGTGCATGCCTACGGCGCGAACTGCCCGCATGCTGGCGGTCCGCTCGAACAGGGCGCGCTCTGCGAGGGCCGTATTGTTTGTCCGTGGCATAAAGGCAGCTTCGATGTCGCCACCGGCAAAGTGCTCGAACCACCGGCGTTGATGGCGCTGGACCGCTATCCGGTGGCGCTCGATGGAGACGATGTGCTGGTTTCGCCCGACAAACTGCCGGGGGCGGCCACGACCGCGGCCGTTGACTCATCCGCGTCGACTGCGCCCAACGGTTCGACTGCATCGGCTCAAGCCGCAGGCAACGCGCCGGCGTTCGTCATCATCGGCGCGGGCGCCGCGGGCGCGGCCGCCTGCGCGACATTGCGCGAGTGCGGTTTTGCCGGCCACATCACGATGATCGGTCGAGAGGCGCACGTCCCCTATGACCGGACATCGTTGAGCAAATTCGTACCGTCAGGAGAGATGGCCTGCGCCGACGTGCCCCCGCTGCTTCCCCCCGATTGGTTCGAGCACGAACGCATCGAGCGGCTTCAGGCCGAGATAGTCGGCCTCGACGTGCCGAAGCGGCGCATCCGCCTCGCCGATGGCCGGGAGCTAGCTTACGACACCGCGCTGTTAGCGTCCGGCAGCGTGCCGACAGTTGCACCACTGCCCGGCCGCGAGCTGCGCGGCGTACAGGTATTGCGTACGCTCGACGACGCGCTCGCGCTGGTCGAGGCGGTGAGCGATGCCACCCAGGTCGTCATTGTCGGTAGCAGTTTTATCGGCTTGGAAACGGCCTCCGCGCTACGTCAACGCGGTACACCGGTGAGCGTCGTGTCGCCGGAAGCGGTGCCCTTCACGCGCCAGTTCGGCGAGCGGGTCGGCGCGATGTTCCAGCGGCTTCATGAAGACCATGGTGTGGTCTTCCACCTGAAGCAACAGGTATCGGCATTCGAAGGCGATGAAACGGTGCGAGAAGTCGTCCTCGAGAACGGCACACGCATCGCTGCGGACGCCGTGCTGATCGGCACCGGCGTGTCGCCCGCCACGGGCTTTATTGAAGGACTGCCGTTAGGCAAGGATGGCGGCGTGATTGTCAATGCCGGCATGCAGGCCGCGCCTGGCCTCTATGCGGCGGGCGACGTCGCCGTGTTTCCGCTGCACGAAAATCAGGAGCCGTTGCGCATCGAGCATTGGCGCGTCGCGCAGCAGCATGCCCGGATTGCAGCGCAAAACATGTGCGGCGCGCGTAACCGCTATACCGGCGCGCCGTATTTCTGGACCTATCACTACGGCAAGAACTTCGAGTATCTCGGTCACGCGACACAATGGGATGAACTGGTCGTCGACGGCGAACTCGACGAGCAGGACTTCATGGCGCTGTACGTACTGGACGGCATCGTCGCCGCAGTGCTCGCGTGCGGGCGTGAAGCGGCGACGGCGCGCTTGATCGGGAAAATGCACGTGGGGCTATCGGTCGCCCAGGTGCGGGAGTTAGCACGCGATTAACCCGGCATCACCACCGGCGCGACCGACGACGACCCGAGCGGCTTCGCTAGCTGTTCGCAGGCAGGTGCAGCGTTCGGCTGCGATATTCTGCGGACGGTCCTGCTGACCTATCCGCTAATGGTCGCAAGCGTGATGGGTGAATTCACGAACGGCGGCACGCCGCCGATTGTTGGCTGGCTGGCGGCGCTCGTGATGGCCGCCGCCGCGATCGCCATGTTCGCGTTCGGAGTATGAGCGGCCAGCGCGGGCTTGCCGCCGCCCCTCACAGCGTGCCGGGCGGCTCCGTGGGCACGCCCGACGCGTCTGCCTGAGCGTCTTCATCTTCGATCTCGGCGCGTGCCTGTTCCCAGTACTCCTCAGGTGTGCCTCTGGGTTCGGTCGCCTTCTCCCACAGATGGTAGGCCCGGGTCCTGATGCGTTCTTCCACCGACATGGTTTCCATGCTCATGCTCCTTGTGAGACCAGCAAAAAAGAGCCCGCTCCGGGCTCGCGGAATTTGCCGTTTGCAACGGATTGCACGCCGGCATCCCTGGAGCACAGCAAGCGCTGTTCCTCACCGGTGGGCGCTGCAGAGACCGGTAGCGATACGCAAAAGACTGACTACAATAGTTGAGTGCGAGCGACAATGAGCACGCGCTCCGTTCAAGCCTGGCGTGTCAGTAGCGTGACGTTTCAATTCCTTCATTGGAGGCATGCCATGAGCTGCCTGAGCGAAAGAATTGCCGGCGCAATCATCTTCTTGCTGAGCGGGTATGCGTTCGCGGGCGACCTTGCGATCGATTCGCCCGAAGAGATGACCGTGGCGAGCATCGCGCCAATGCCCGTAAGAACCCTTCCCCCCATTCCGGAACCGCAACGCTACGCCTTTGAATATCAGCCGGACCAAGGCCATCCCTTTTACGCGCCAGTCGAGAATTTCTATAGCACGCCGATAACTCACGACGTCCGCTTTGGCAGCGCAACGCCCGCACCAATGCCTCGGCCGGCGTCGCCACAGGCGCCGTCCCAGGCGTCGAATTATCTCTCTCTGGGCCCGTCGACGGCGCCGCAACTCTCCCTCGCCGATGTACAGAACACGACCCTGACGCTCGGTGCGCAACCGCAGCGAAGGCTGTCGTTGACGGTCAACGACTGGGCCTTCTCTGCAACAGCGCGTGTCGCGGTTCTTCACTCGCACAGCACGGGCGCGACGCTTTCCGTGCGACACGGGTTTTAAACCGGCGTTTGCGCAGTCTCGCTAAGTCTCGGGCGAAGCCCGGTCTGTCGCGATGATATGGCGGCCGTACTCCACGGCCGCCTCGCGTGCCTGCGCCGGCGTCGCGTAAGGTCCGATCTGCGGCGCGCCTTCGAACGGGAACAGGATCTTCCGGTCGGACTTTCTGATCACCTTCAGGCCGCCCACGTACCGGCCGTCGCTCGTGCCGTGGTAGGTCGCGAAGATCTCGAAGTCGCCGTCGGACACATCCGCCTTATGCCGCACCATTGCAAATTCCTTAACTATCCTTACGTTATGCCGGTACCGTTTGCGCCAGCGCCGCGCGCGACCACACTCGGTGCTGCTCCGCCGCCGCAACGAATGCCTTGAGCACCTCGGCGCTCTGGCTGTCGTCGCCGGTTTCCACGCCATCGGCCTGGTCCGGCAGTTGAGCCGCCGCCAGCACGTCGCGCCCCGCCCCGAGCGCCGCAATCGCTTTCAGATGCTTGAACGCCTCCAGCACGAAATGCCGCGCGTCGCCGGATTGCGCCAGTGTTTTCGCACCAGCCTCGCCGCCGCAGACGATCACCGCGTCAAACATGATCGACGGCATTCCGGCAATCGTTGCGTCCGGCTGCAAACCGTCGATCGCAGCCAGGCTCGGCGCGATCAGCATCGGCGTCGCGCCCTCGCCGCGCAGCGCCTGCTGAAGCTTCCTGATCGACGCGCCGTCGGCACCGGGTGCGGCCAGCAGCGCGATCTTGCGAGTCTTGATGCCCGGCTTGCCGCGATTGAGGAGGCTCAGCGCCGGCGAAGTTTGCGGGTCCGACACGGGCGGCGCCTTACCCTTTTTCGGCGCTGGCAAACCCAAGCCTTCCGCGACCTTCGCGGCGAGCCCCGCGTCGAAGTTGGCAAGAATCTCGTTCACCACGCGCTCGCGAATCTCCGGCTTCGTCACCTTGCCGAGTTCGAACTGATACGCAGCGCTGATGTGCTCCTGCTCGACCTCGGACATGCTCCGGTAGAAAAGCGCGGCTTGCGAGAAGTGATCGGCAAAAGACTCGCTGCGCACGCGGATCTTCACGCCGTCGACACGCTCCTGATAGCTCTCGAAGCCGCCATCGGACGGCGCCGGATCAGTCTCCTTCGGCCAGCCGCCGCTCACCGAGTTCGGCTCATACGATGCCTGTCCGACATTGATCGTCTGGCGATGCATCGCGTCGCGCTGGTTGTTATGAAACGGGCACACCGGCCGGTTGATCGGAATCTCGTGGAAGTTCGGGCCGCCGAGCCGGCTAATCTGCGTATCGGTGTACGAAAAGAGCCGGCCTTGCAGCAACGGGTCATTGCTGAAGTCGATACCCGGCACGATATGGCCCGGATGAAACGCGACCTGTTCGGTCTCGGCGAAGAAATTATCAGGATTGCGATTGAGCGTCATCTTGCCGATGATTTTTACCGGAACGCGCTCTTCCGGTATCAGCTTGGTCGGATCGAGCAGATCGAAACCGAAGCTGTGTTCATCCTCTTCCTCGACGATCTGCACGCCGAGTTCGTATTCAGGGAAATCGCCTCGCTCGATTGCTTCCCACAGATCGCGCCGATGGAAGTCGGGGTCCTTGCCGGCGAGCTTCTGCGCTTCATCCCACAACAGCGAATAGGAGCCCAGCACGGGGCGCCAGTGAAACTTGACGAAGCGCGCCTTGCCTTGCGCATTCACGAAGCGGAAAGTGTGAACGCCAAAGCCCTCCATGGTGCGCAAGCTGCGTGGAATCGCGCGGTCCGACATGGTCCACAGCACCATGTGCGCGGATTCCGGCACGAGCGACACGAAATCCCAGAACGTATCGTGCGCGGAAGCGCCGGTCGGCATCTCGTTGGGCGCTTCCGGTTTGACAGCGTGTACGAAGTCCGGAAACTTGATCGCGTCCTGGATGAAGAACACCGGCATGTTGTTGCCGACCAGATCGTAATTGCCCTCCTGCGTGTAAAACTTCACCGCGAAACCGCGCACGTCGCGCACGGTATCCGCCGAGCCACGCGGCCCCTGCACGGTGGAAAAGCGCACGTAGACCGGGGTCTGCTCGGCCGGGTTCTGCAGGAATGCGGCTTTCGTGTATTCGGTCATCGGCTCGTACACCTGGAACACGCCATGGGCGGCGGAACCGCGTGCGTGCACGATGCGCTCGGGAATACGCTCGTGATCGAAATGCGTGATCTTTTCACGCATGATGAAGTCTTCGAGCAGAGACGGACCGCGCGGACCGGCGCGCAAGGTGTTCTGGTTGTCGGCGATCTTCACGCCCTGATTGGTGCGCAGCGCCGCGCCGTCGGGACGGACGCGGAACGGTTCGAGATCTTGCGATTTGCGGTCGTCAGCCGGGGTTGCGGGCTGACGGGTGCCGGTTTTGCCTGCCATGGAAACACTCCTTGCGTTAGCAGTTAGCAGCGCCAGGCGATGATTCGCTCCGGCTCGAAGGCAGGGTCAGCAAGCGTTGTTCCCGAAAGCCGCCGGCGCTCCAGCGAGACCGTGGATGATAAGGAGAAGGAAAAATGTCGAATGGCACGCGGGCATGCTGTTATCCCGCGTGCGGTGCGTCACATCTCAACTGCTACTGCGGGGTACCGCATCCGCTTACCCCGCCGCCATCCATTAAGACTTGGCCGCAGCGTACTGATCACGCAGATCGCGCACGCGGTCATGGTTTTGCAGCACGCCCTGATACTGGCGCTCGACGATTGCGCGCACGTCCGCCGGCAATTCCTTCTCGAGTGCATCGTGATAGCGCTTCTTCGCCACGTCCTCGCCCTTTTCGCATTCGGCAAGAATGTCGTAATCGCTGCGATTCGCCACCGCGGATTTCACGTCGACCCAGCCGCGATGCAAAGCGCCGCTCACACTGCCATGCGTTTCAGGCTTGCCGCCCATGGCTTGAACAGCGTCCTGCAGTTCACGCGCGCCGCGCGCGCAGTCCGCGGCCCGCGACTGGAACAAGGTTTTCAGTTGCGCGTCATGCGCATCCTCGGCGGCCTTGAGAAAGCCTTTCTCGCCGTCCTTCGACGTTTCGACCAGATCGTTCAGCACGGAAATAACGTTCGAAGCCATTCAAATACCTCCAGAGGTGTTGTCTATCGGAAAATCCGCCGCCGCAGTTTTTCCATGCAGCAGCAGAACTCCTAAGGCCCTTCGCACGCGGCGTGCCTGGCATCCACTGCGTCGCATACGGGACCGTCCGGGCGCGCTCCGACAGTCAGGCATCGGCTTTGCTCATAGCGGGAACGCCCGCGCATTGCGCGCCACGCATCTGAAACTTTTACCCACAACGATGCCTGCCACTGCCCATTCGACTCCGCGCCGCGCTGACAACCGTGTTGCAAAGCTCACGCGGCAACCCGCTGCCGTCGTGATCGCGCCGGGGCTTCGGCACACGGACGACACCCAGCCCGGTTACACCCGCAAGCGGAAAACCAAAGCGGGAAAGGACGGCTTCGCCTATTTCGACATGGCAGGCAAACGCATCGTCGACGCCGACGAAATTGCCCGTATCAATGCGCTCGCGATACCACCCGCATATGAAGAAGTGTGGATTTGCGCGGACGCTCGCGGTCATCTGCAGGCGACCGGTCGCGACGCGCGCGGCCGCAAGCAGTACCGCTATCACCCGCTCTGGCGCGAAACACGCGACGCCGACAAATACGAGCGCATGGCCGCGTTCGGCCGCGCGTTGCCGAAGATCCGCGCGCGCGTCGCACGCGATCTGAAATTGCCGGGGATGCCGTGCGACAAGGTCATTGCCGCGATCGTGCAGTTGCTCGACACGACGCTCATCCGCGTCGGCAGTGTCGAATACGCGCGCGATAACCAGTCGTACGGTTTGACGACGCTGCGCAAAAAGCACGTGAAGATCGAAGCGGGTCAATTGCGCCTGAAATTCCGTGGCAAGAGCGGGATCGAGCACGATGTTGCGGTGGACCATCCGCGCGTCAAGCGCATCTTGCGGCGCTGCGCGGAACTGCCGGGCCACGACCTGTTCCAGTATCTCGACGAAAACGGCGAGCGCCGCACCATCGGTTCGTCCGACATCAACGATTACCTGCGCCGCGCGAGCAACGCGGATTTCACGGCGAAGGACTACCGGACCTGGGCAGGCAGCGTCCATGCATTAGCCGCGCTACGGCGGCTGATATGCGGCAGCGCGGCGCAAACCCGCCGGCATATCGTGGCGACAGTCAAGGAGGTGGCGACGCTATTGCGCAATACGCCAGCGGTATGCCGGCGGTGCTACATCCACCCTGTCGTAATCAGCGCGTTCGAAGCGGACGAACTGCAGGACTTGCTGCCCTGCCGGACACGCCGCGGTCTGAAAGTAGATGAAACGGCATTCGCCGCGCTGCTGGCGCGGGCGGCGAAGCGGGCCGCGAAGCTCACGCGTCAGGCGGGGCGAAAACCCAGGCAAAGCTCGTAGGGCTTATGAACCCGCACAGCATGAATCTGCGCTCGCGCGTCGAGCGCCAAATGCACCACGGGGATATGGATAGTCGAGAATCTTGGTTCTGCCGCCGCGCAGAAAGGGCGACACTGAGCGCGTCCTCTCCGGCGTGGTCTACTGAGATGAGCAAAACCCAGTGGGATTATTCGCAGCACACCGCTGCAACGGCCTCGCACGAGGTCTCGCAGCCGAAGCCTGAACGCTCGCGTCCATCGCATGGCCGGGTTGTCGCCGTCTTGCTGATCGCCGCGCTGTGCGCGTGTTTCGAGCGCGAAATCTCCGGCCCGACAGAGGGTGGCATCCTGCCCGTCGTAGCGAAATACTGGCAAGCGGCCAAAGCCTTGACACCTGCGCCAACACGTTAGCGCGACTTCCTCGCCCGAAGAATTATCTGGCGCCGTGCAATTCCGCCGCCATCACCCGTCGACGGTTGGAACAGCGGTGTTGAGCGCCAACGAGAGCGCGCCCACCAGTATCAGGCTCACCGCCCAGACTGCGTCCAGATTGAACCAGCTCCGCGACACGAACTTCAACCCAAGATAGCGGTAGACCAGCCACGCAAGGAGTCCGCCGACCGCGATCATCGCGGCGGCATGAACACCGGAGACGAGCAGCGCCATGCCCAGATTAGCGTCGATCAGGGCTCGCGCGGCCTGGTGCCCTCGATCCATACCGGAGGAGCGGCACAGGCCGAGATAGACCGGCACCAGCATCAGTCCCGCGCCGTGCGCGATGGCCACGGCGAAGGACCAGAGCGCGAGCCGCGACGGCGGAATCCGCGCCAGCACTCGCGGATGGCGTCGCCAGATCAGAAGCATCGCGCCAAAGGCAATCACCAGCACGCTCGCGCCAATCTGGATCTCGCGCTGCCAGGCGAGCAGCATCGCCAGCATGGCGAACGGCGCCATCACCACGAACATCGCCAATACATGCCCTGCCGCGAGATACAGGAGTGCGGAGAACAGCGCCCGCGCGCGCCGCTCCATCAACCCGCTGGAAACGGCCAGCGGCCAGCCCATTGCCGGGTTCAGCCCATGATAGAGACCGCTCGCCGCGACCGCCAGCCAAAGGCCGGTTTGCGGCCAGCCGCTGCCAATCAAGTCCCCACCGACGGGTAGCAGAACGAATCGGTCGAGCAGTCGCCGCCTTCCAGCCGGATCTGGTGAGCCCGGTAACCGTCGGGAAAGGCTACCCAGTAGTCCTCGGCCAGGGTCAGGCCACCACCCGGTTCAGCCCGGGCCATGACCTGGGCCGCGGGCACCCCGTCCGGATAGAACTGGTTGTCCCATGTCGAGTAGAGCGAGTTGGTCCAGTAGACACGCTTGCCGTCGCGGCTGATCTCGACCATCTGCGGACCGCCGGCAAAGGCTTGACCGTTCGGGTGCGGCGTACGCCGTACGATCCCGCCGATATGGACCGATCCCGTGAGTTTCGGTTTGCGGGGTTCCGTGACGTCGTACTGACGCAGCTCGCCCGTTCCCCAGCACGCGACGTACAGGAATTTGTCGTCGATGGACAGATCGATGTCGGTAACGAGCGGCGGCACCGCGCCGAATCCCTGCAGCAAGGGCGGCAGCAATTCCGCGGCCGCAGGCTCGGGCGGAATAGTCGCGGTCTTCTCGATATGGAACTTGCCGTCCTCGCGCCACCAGGTCCAGATCGATCCTTCAAGGTTCGTCGTATCGACCACCACGCCGATGAAACCGTACTCCCGGCTCGGATCGTGCGCGGGCCGCACCTCGAGCGCCATCTGATGGTTGGCGCCGAGATCGATCGTTTGCACGTTGCGCCTTGCCCGCAGATCCCAGAAGTGGATCTGGTGCCCGTACTTGTTCGAGAGAAGATCTTCGGGGACGATGCCGTTCTCGAATTGCGGGGGCAAAGCCCACTCGCTCGACACCATGTAGTCGCGCGGCAGGTTCCACCAGAAATCGTAGTGTTTCTCCTGCGGCCCACGGTCAATCTCCCAGCGGCCGAGAACCTCGAACGTTTCGCAGTCCATGATGAAGATGCCCGGCGGCCCGTCAGTGCCGTCTTTCCCGCCGCCACCGAGCGTACTGACGTAGATGCCTTCAGGTCCGCAATGAACCGTATGAGGACGCGAATAACCTGTCTTGCGGAAAATTTCCTCGGGCTCGATGATCTTGTGGATGCGCGCCTGGGTCGGATGAGGCTTGGTGTCGACGATATAGATGCGCGAGGAGCGCATGCCCGGAATGATCAGATAGCGCCGTTCGAGAAAGGCGTGGCCGGTCAGCGGTGACAGCGACGACGAGCAGGCATTCCAGCCGAAGTGATGAAACTCGTCCCCCTTGTTCGGCACCGGCACCGTGTGAACCACCTGACTATAGGTCGGCGATCCGGGCTTCACATCGATGACGGCGAGCGCGTCGGGCTGTGAAAAATCTGGGCTGAGCAGCAACGTGTAGGCGAAGTCTTCCGCTGGCGCATCCATCGCGAGCTTCGGCGATGCATGGAACGTAGGATCCGGGCGCATTCCCATAACAGCGTCTCCTTGTCTATCTGATTCCGGGCCGGCCACGGCGAGCGCAACCGGTTGTTTCGCCAACTTCAGCGCACCGCGTATTTCGTCATACATAAGCGCATTGCTAAACGCTCATTGTCGCGCCGGACCGTTAATGCTGCACGCCCCAGCGCCGAACCGTCACGCGCTCCAGCGTATCGAACACCAGATGCTCGATCAGCAAACCGATCACGATCACCGCCGCCAACCCGGCGAAAACGCGATCCGTGTACAGCTCGTTGCGATTCTGAAAGATATACCAGCCCAGCCCGCCGCTGCCGGAACTCGCACCGAATACGAGTTCGGCGGCGATCAGCGTGCGCCACGCAAAGGCCCAGCCGACCCGCAGGCCGGCCAGAATCGCGGGCAACGCCGCCGGCACCAGAATCAGCAGCACGTGGCGCATGCCCGTGAGGCCGTAGTTGCGCCCCGTCATGCGCAGCGTCGCCGGCACCGATTGAAATCCGGAGTACGTGTTCAAGGCGAGCGGCCACAGCACCGAATGGACCAGCACGAACAACAGGCTGCCGGTACCGAGACCGAACCAGAGCAGCGCGAGCGGCAGGAGCGCGATGGAAGGCAACGGGTTGAACATCGCCGTCAGCATCGACAGAACATCACGGCCCAGACGCGTCGACACGGCGAGCGACGTCAACGCGAAGGCGAGCAATGCGCCGAGCAGATAGCCGCGCAGCAGCACGGACATCGACACCGCCGTTTTCTGCAGCAGTTCGCCGGACCACACGCCCTGTACGAACGCAGTGAACGTCGCGCCGAAAGTCGGTAGAAGCAGATCGTTGTCGATTGCGCGCGCGGCGATTTCCCATATGACGATCAGGACCAGCGCAATCAGCGTCTTACGCAACCAGCCTTGTTCGAAGAGGCGCTTGCCCAACGGCAGCGGCGCTTCGAGGGCGAGTTCGCCGAGCGGCTCGAGCGGGCGCTCGTACTCCTCGCGAACCGGCGGCAACAGCGTAGCGGGAGAACTCATTGCACGGCCTCCGTCTCTTCGAACAGCAGATGATGAATACGCGCGACGCTGCGCTGAAAATCGCTGCGCCCGAAACTGTCCTGCGAATACTGATGGCTGTTGAGCTCCGCGCGCACACGGCCGGGATGCGGCGACAGCAACAGAATGCGATTGCCGACCACCAACGCCTCTTCAATCGAATGCGTGACGAACAGCAGTGTGAAGTTCACTTCTTCCCATAGGCGCAGCAGTTCCTCCTGCATCTTGCGGCGCGTAAGCGCGTCGAGCGCGGCGAAAGGCTCGTCCATCAGCAGCACGCGCGGCTGCATGGCCAGCGCGCGGGCAATCGCGACACGCTGCTTCATGCCGCCCGACAAGGTGTGCGGATAGGCTTTCGCAAATGACGTAAGTCCGACCTTCTCCAGATAATGCAGCGCACGCTCATTGGCTTCTGCGCGCGACAGCTTTCTCGCGACACGCAGCGGAAACGCGACGTTCTGCAGAACCGTCTTCCACGGCGGCAACTGGTCGAATTCCTGGAATACGACGATACGATCGGCGCCGGGACCTCGCACGGTCTCGCCGTCGAGCGCGATGCTGCCGGAGGTCGGTTGAATGAAGCCGGCAACCGCTTTGAGCAAAGTCGACTTGCCGCAACCCGACGGTCCCAGCAGCACGAAGCGATCGCCGCCGTACACATCGAAACTCACGTTATGGGTCGCGCGAACGATCCGGTCGCGCGTGCGGTATTCAAGGTTGACGTTCTCGACCGCAAGCAGCCTTTCGCTGGTCGCCGGTGTGGCCTGGGCAACGGCGTCGTTCGGAAACAGCAAAGTAGGATTGGCCACCATCAGATCACTCCCTGCAGGTCAGCCACAAGGGCCGATGAAGCGCCAACAAAGCGCCGGCAAAGCTCGCGAAGAACATCATGCTCAACTGCCCGCCGCGGTTGCCGGGTCGTCGAAGAAATAATCCTTCCATGACCTGGGCTCGTTCCTGATGGCGCCGACGCGATACATGAACTGCGCGAGTCCGAATGTGTTCTGCGGCGCGACCTTGAATTGCACCTGCGGGTCCTTGATGACCTTCAGCAGCAGATCGCGGTCGATCTTCGACTGGTTCGTGCGGATGTAGATATCAGCGGCGGCGTCGGGATTGGCCGAGATAAAGCGTGCGGCATCCGCCAGCGCATCGACGAATGCGCGGTAGGTCTTCGGATTGTTGTCGCGGAATTTCTCTGTCGCGTACAGGACGGTCGCCGAGCTCGGTCCGCCCAGTACATCGTAAGAATTCAGCACGATGTGCGCCTTCGGATTGCCGGCGAGCTCCTGCTCCTGAAACGGCGGATTGCCGAAGTGCCCGGTAATTTCCGTGCCGCCCGCGATGATCGCCGCTGCTGCGTCGGGATGCGGCAGCGCCTGCGTGAATTTGTCGAGGCGGTTGTAATCCTTGTCGCCCCAGCGCTTCGCCGCCGCGTACTGCAGTACGCGCGATTGCACCGACACATTGACAGCCGGCACCGCAATGCGGTCTTTCTCGGTGAAGTCGGCAATCGTCCTGACATTCGGATTGTTGCTGACGAGGTAATACGGCAGATTGCCGAGCGAGGCCACGCCCTTCACGTTCTGCTTGCCGTGCGTGCGGTCCCAGATCGTCAGCAAGGGGCCGACACCCGCGCCGGCGACATCCACCGCGCCGGAGAGCAATGCATCGTTGACGGCGGCGCCGCCCGAAAGCTTCACCCAGTCGACCTTGATATCGAGTCCCTGCTTGCGCCCTTCTTTCTCGACGAACTGCTGGTCGCGCGCGACGTTCAGCAGCAGATAGACGATGCCGAACTGTTCGGCAATGCGAATCTGGCCTTCGGCATGCGCGGGCATGGCCGCGCCGAGGCTGGCCACGCCCATCGATACGCTCAGTAAAGCTGTGGTCAAACGACGGGACAGAGACGGCCTCAGAGAGGTCGGGCGAAACCTGGCAAGCATGGGAACTCCGTTCAGCATGTGTGGGGTCAGGGCGGGCGGCGTTGCCGTCAGAACGGCACGTCGCCTTCGATCGTTGTGCGATACAGCTTGCGGCGCAGATGATCCGGCGTGCCCGCTGCCAGATGCATCAATGAGCGGTTGTCCCAGAACACCATGTCGTGTTCGGCCCACTGATGCCGGTACAGATGCTCGGGTCGCACGCTATGCGCAAAAATTTCTTCGAGCAGTGACTTGCTCTCGTCTTCCGGCAAGCCGATCACACGGGTCGTGAAATGCTCACTGACGAAGAGCGCGCGCCGTCCGGTCTCAGGATGAGTGCGCACGATCGGCTGCACCACCGGCTTCACCTGGGCAATCTGCTGCGCCGACAGATTCGGCCGCCACGGGCTGCGCTTCTGCAATTCCGCGTATTTCGCGAGATACGTATGCTCCGCTGAACGCCCTTGCACCGCGCTGCGCAAATGCTCCGGCAACGTGTCCCATGCGAGGTGCATGTTGGCGAACAGCGTGTCGCCGCCTTCCGAGGGCAACTCCTGCGCGTGCAGCATCGAACCGAGGCTCGGCTTCTCCTTGTACGACAGATCGGAATGCCAGTAATGACCGGCGTCGCCGAGACCGATCGGCTGGCCGTTCTCGACGATGTTCGAGACGATCAGCACCTCCGGGTGGCCCGGCAACTGGAATTGATGCAGCACGTGAATCTGCAACGGACCGAAGCGGCGGCTGAAGGCAATCTGCTGCTCCGGCGTAATGCGCTGATCGCGAAACACCAGCACGTGGTGGTCCAGATGGGCACGGTGGATGCGGGCGAAATCGTCCTGAGCCAGCGGTTTGCTGAGATCGAGACCGAGAACTTCCGCGCCGACGGGGCCGTCGAAAGCGCGAATTTCGATTCGCCGGGCTTGATTGGCAGAACCAGCGGCGCTGGCGGCGGGGGATGCAAAGGCAGTCGTCACGGGAAACTCTTCGTCGAATCTGTTCGGAGGACGCCGGCGAAGGCGAAGTCAAACAAATTTACCGGCACACACGCACGGCGACAACGAAGCAAATCCGATACGGTTATCTGCTGGAGTGATAAACCCGATGTTTTAACGCGCCGCGGGCCGCGCAGGCGCTTTTGCGCATTCAGTTGCGCATTCAGTTGCGCAATGCCGGAAGCGTTGCCGGCGCGCGAAGTTCAGAGTCAGCGCAATGCGCTCGCCACTATCGCATCGCAGGGGCGTCTCGCTCTTTAATTCCTCAATGCGTTCGCGTCAACAATTCGTAGCTCGCATCCTGGCTCGCAGTCGACTGCCGCTCGCGGCCCCAGCCGACTGCGCGCCGGTAATTGCCGAGCAGCGGGCCGTCGTCGAAGCCGCCAGGTGGCGCCGGCGCCACCTGGGGCGCGACGAATAACGCGTCTTCGGGACAGTACAGCTCGCACATGAAGCAGGTCTGGCAGTCCCCCTGCCTGGCAATGCGCGGCGGACTCCCCGGCACGATGTCGAACACATTGGTGGGGCATGCCCTCACGCAGATGTTGCATCCCGTGCAGCGCGCAGCGTCGACGATCTCGATCATGCCGTCACTCCTTCGGTGCGGACCGTGGCTGGAGACAAGGCCAGCCTGTCGATCCAGACTTCATCCAGACCGCCGCTCAACAGACGATGCCTCTGCGCCGGATCGAGCGCGGCGTGCTCGTGCCGCCGATGCATCCCGCGTGTTTCGGTTCGTTGCTGCGCGCTGCGATACATCCAGCGCGAAGTGGCGAGCATGGCCGCCGCCTCACGCGCGCGCACGGCAGCCAACGCACTTCGCGCCGGCGCCGCACCGCGCACGCGATGCCACAGCGCGTCGAGCCGCGCGAGCGAGTCGTCGAGCAAGTCGGCCTGGCGGGTCCAGTTGCGCTGCGTGGGAAATACCTCCTGCTGCACGCTGCGAATCACCGCGTCGCTGTCATAAGGCGCCGAGCCGCCGGTGTCGCGAAGGCCAGCGCCACCGGCCCGTAACAGCCGGCCCCGCAGGCCCGCGCGCCCGCGTGAGCGGGCATAGCCGGCAGCGCCCGCACCGGCCCAGAAACCGGATGACATCGCCCACGCCGCGTTATGACTGCCACCGCCGGTGAAGCCGCCGCAGATCAGCTCGCGAGTGGCCGCATCGCCGGCCGCATACAAACCTTCGACCGACGTCGCGCAAGTCTGATCCACCAGATGCAGGCCGCCCGTTCCCCGCACGGTTCCTTCGAGGCGCAACGTCACCGGGAAATGCTGCTTGAACGGGTCGATCCCGAGCCGATCGAACGGCAGGAAGAAATTCGGCTGTGCAGTACGCATCCACGCCTGAATCTGTTCGTCGGCGCGATCGAGGCAGGCCAGCACGGGCTGGCTCTGCAGCGTGCGGGCAATCACGCCGCGGCCCTGCGCAGACCCCGCCCCCGGGATCGCCGACCCGTCCTGGTAGTAGAACGTAGCCCACTTGTAGAACAACGATTTCGTCACCGATGAAAACGCCGGCCCAAGTCCATAAGCATTCGAAAACTCCATGCCCGACAGGGCCGCGCCCACCTCGGCGGCCATCAACTGGCCGTCGCCGGTGAGCACGTTGCAGCCGAGCGCATTGCTGAGAAACGCACATCCGCCCGTTGCGATGACCACCGCGCCCGCACGCACGACCCACGTCTCGTCCGCCTGACGGTCGACGCCGGCCGCTCCCGCGACCGCGCCCTGCTCGTCGACGAGCAGTTCGAGCGCGGGGCTGTGATCGAGGATGCGCACCTTCGCTTCCCTGACGCGTTTGCGCATCAGCCGCATGTACTCGGGCCCTTGCAACGAGGTGCGCCGCTGCTCGCCGCTTTCGTCGATGGGAAACGGGTAGCCCCACTCGGCCAGTTGCTGCGCATTGGTCCAGGTCTGCTCGAGCACGCGATCCATCCACGCCGGTTCGGCAAGCTGGCCGCCCAACGTGAAACGACTCGCTTTTGCACGATCCCGTGCGTCCTCGTCAGGCGGCACATACCAGAGTGCCGTGCCAGCCGGCGCGGTCGCGCCGGAGGTGCCGCAAAAGCCTTTATCGGCCAATACCACGCGCGCGCCGTTGGCGGCCGCGCTAATCGCAGCCCACGCGCCAGCCGGGCCGCCGCCGATCACGAGTACGTCCGCCTCGTACTGGACTGCGCCATCCGCCGCCGTCACCGGTGGCCGCTGACTTTTTCCCGCGTTGTCCGTCATGACAGATTTCCCCTAAGGTAATGAGCCGATTGCTTAGCGACGTTAGCGACGTTGGCGACATAGACAGGCTTTGGCCGGGCGGACCGGCGCGGCGCTAGCGCCTGTGCGCCAGCACTAGCCGCCGGAGGCGGTGGTTGAAGTGGCCGCCGCTTCGGCGCGCTTCGTGCTGAAATTCCAGCGCTGCGCCGCGGCCGTATCCACCGGCGCCGGCAGAAGCCCCGCTCGATAGAAGGTGTCGGCGATCTTTTGCTGCTCACCGAAATTCTGCGCATCCACCGCACGGACCGCATAGCTGCGGCGTGCATTGGCACGCTCGATCGTCGCCGCGTCCAGGCCCCAGATCGGCGCGAGCAGCTTCGCCGCATCGTCGGGATGGGCGCGAACCCAAACGCCCGCCGACTTCAACTGCGCGAACACGGTGTTGATCACATCGGGATGGGCCGCGGCAAAACTGCTGGACGCGAGGTAGTACCGCTGATAGGAGGCAAGACCTTCGCCGCTGGCAAGGACACGCACGTCCGGCGCTTTGTCGACCGACGCGACATACGGGTCCCAGGTAACCCACACGTCCACGCTGCCGCGCTCGAAGGCGGCGCGTCCGTCGGCGGGCGTCAGATAGCTGATGCGCACGTCAGCAGGAGCGAGGCCGGCTTTGGCGAGCGCGGCGAGCAGCAGATAGTGGCTGCCGGCCGCCTTGGTCACGGCGATGCGCTGGCCCTTCAGGTCGGCAAGCGTATGCAGCGGCCCATCGCGCTTCACGATAATGGCCTGGGCGCCCGGCGAAGGCGCTTCCTGCGCGATATACACAAAACGCGCGTGAGCGGCCTGAGCGAAAACCGGGACCGTGTCGGCGACATCGGCGCTCAGGTCGACCGCGTCCGCATTGAGTGCTTCGGTCAGCGGCAAGCCGCTGGCAAACTCGTTCCAGCTAATGCTCACACCCAAGGGCGCGAGCGCCTGCTCGAGCGAACCACGCGCTTTCAGAATGGTGATGAGCGTTGAAGACTTCTGATAGCCGATCCGCAGTTTCAGCGGCGCCGGCGAGTTGGCCGAGGTCTGTGCGTGAGCGGCACTCATGACGAGCAGCGAAGTCAGCGCCGCGCGAGCGAGCCAACGAAAGATAGAAGAGGTCACGGCGCGAAGTTCCGGTCTGGTCAGGACGATAAAACTGCGATCGTAGCAACGCTGGATCGTGCGGATAAGCGAGCGTTTCAACTATGCTTAGCAGCCGGGCGCATAACGGCAAAAAGCGGCCGGCGCCGGGCATGCGTCGAGTGGGTACGGCGAACAATGCTCTACGAAGTAGCGCTCGAAGGCGCGACGCTGCGCGAACACCTGGGGCTTGACTATCCGGTCAACCAGTTCGCACGGAGGGCGTGAGTCTTTGAGGCGCCGTTCAGTGATCTGAGCCGCCCGTGTTCGAGTAGGTGTCCCCCACCATCAGATGCACGATCTCGTCGCCACTGGTCCCGGCTACGAGCCGTTCGCCCGCGACCTCACCGCGCCGCAGTACGACGATGCGATCGGCAATCGCAAAGATGTCGTGAAGATTGTGCGAGATCAGAATCACGGACACGCCCTGCGCTTTCAGCGCGGCGATCAACTCCATCACCTTGCGTTGAAGTGATGGCGTCTGGCAGTTGGCCAGTATACTGGCGAGCTTCGGTCGCGAGCCTGGTGTTTTCCTGCATCGTTTCAGCATATAACTGTGCATACACGAGCGCAGAGGCAGGACGACATGACTGATGATCCATCGGCGGGACCACAATTTCGCTGGAGCGATTCGAACGACGTTCCCTGGATACCGTCACGGTTCGCGAAGGGCGTCGAAGTGAAAAACCTCGGCAAAGCAGACGGCCGCGCAATGCAGCTAGTGAGGTTCTCACCCGGTGCGACGTTTCCCGACCACCTACACACCGGACCTGAGTTCATCTACGTGCTGGAGGGCGAAGTGACCTGGAACGGCCGGCTGCTGACGCACGGATGTGCCGGCGTGGCGGAAGCGGGAACCCTCGAGCGCGGCTTCCGCAGCATCACCGGATGCCTGTTCCTGCTCATGTACGACCTCAGCCAGCTTTTCGATTCGGTGACTTCGAGACCAGATCAATAACACTCATGCGCCCCGGACAATCTAGCGGGCCTTGCCCGCCCCCGCCCCACCCCAATTGAAACCCGAACCAAACTGCAGCGCAGGCGCCCACTTCACGCACGCCTGAAAACTCAACGCGGCGCCGCCGACGGCAAACAGAACCGGAATCAGAAAGTCGTGGCCCACGCGGGTAAATTCGAACATGAGAACCACGGCAGTTATCGGCATCTGCATCGATGCGGCCAGGAATGCCGTTGCGCCGACAACGGCAAAGGCGCCCAAAGAAGCCCCTGGCCAGAACAGACTCCAGGCGCCGCCAAGCACGATCGCCAGCAACGCGCCATTCGCAAGCCCCGGCGTTAGCAGACCGCCCTCAGCCCCTGCGCGCAAACTGCTCACGGTAATCACCACCTTCAGCACTAGCAGCATGGCTGCAAGTGCGATCGTCAGGTTGCCGTCGAACGCCAGTCCCGCGGGACCTTTGCCATTACCGAGCAACTGCGGAAAGTGCATCGCCAGCACGCCGATGATCGCGAAGTTCAATAGCGACAACACCGGCAAACGCCGATCCTTCGGCGCCTGGGCGCGCGCGCGCTTCGTCACTTCCGCGAACCCCCACGCCGCGACGCCGAAAATCGGCCCGCACACCACCGACCAGACCTGCAGCGCTGTAGTTACCGTCAACGACGGCACCAGATACTGATGCTCATTGCCCAGACCGAATTGCGCGACCAGCGCCGCCACTGCGGAAGTCACCACGGCAGGTACCAGGGCCTTCCAGCCGAAGGTGCCCAACAGAACCTCGAGCACAAATACCGCGCCGCCGAGCGGCACGTTATAGACGGCGGCCAGACCCGCGCCGGCACCGCATGCGACCATGATCCGGCTCTGCTCGACTGATAAGCCCGCGCGGTGCGACAGCCAGCCGGCCAGCACCGAACCGATCTCGCGCGGCGCGACTTCGCGCCCGAGCGGCGAGCCGAGCGCCACGGTGACGATCTGCAGCAGCGCGTGCACGAGCGTGCTCAGCATCGGCATACGCGGGTCGTCGGACTTGACGGCCTGGCGAATGCTCACGAGCGGCCGCCCGAAGCGATACAACGCCCACCAGCCAAGCCCCGCCACCAGTCCGCAAAGCGTCAGGACCAGCAGACGGCGTTCAGGCTCAGCGGCGATGACACCTTGCAGAAAACTCTCACCGCTGATCAGTTGCGTCACGCTGTAGCCGTAGGCCAGGTGCTGAATGCCGTGCAGCAGCAACGCGAGCAGCATGCCGCCGAGGCCCGCGCCAATGCCGGTCAGCAAGGTGACCACGGCCATTGCCGCAAGGGGATTGCGGGTACGCCGCCGCGGCGCCGAAACGAGTGATTTGACTGACATGGTGCGTCGAGGGAAGCGGAATTAATGGGATAGCGGTCATCCTATTCCGCGCCGCAACATGAGTCCAATTGATTTTTCTGCTCGACTGATGCGGTTAACGCATATATTGCGCACGCCGTCCGCCTCACGGAAACGTCAATGCCGAAGCCCATCCGGATCGCGAAAGCCGACGGGCATGCTTATCCGCCGGCACCGCCTCACGCTTTATCCTGCCTTAACTCACGGATACGAAAAACATCGACACCACACACGCGACACCGACGAACCACACCAGCGAGCGTAACGACGCCAGATTCGCCACGTACAGGACGCCGTGCAGCACGCGCACGATGACAAAAGTAATCGCCAGCCAGTTGATCCATGGGTTGGCCCCGCCTGCCTGCCCGGCGGCGACGATCGCCGCGGTGAACATCGCCAGTGCCTCCCACGCGTTCTGATGCGCGGCGTAAGCCCGTGCGCGCCAGCCTTCGAGGCCCGCGAGATAAGTGCGCGGCGCACCGTTGTCGTAGCGCTTGCTGAGCTTCGCAAGCATGATCCACGGGAACGGCAGCACCACCACGATGAGCAGGCATAGATGCGGAATTGTCATTCTTCGGTCTCCCTGTATGCGCGGCGTGAATGCCGCGAGCCGCTGTTATACCCGCCGGCATCCGCCCGAGCCAACCTGAATCCCGCGAGGGCCGCCTCTACCGCACGCGCAACCCGCAAGCCGATTGCGCAAAGCACCGCTCGCCTGCGCCAGATGAACATTACAAATTACAAACGGAGTATCAAACACAATTAATACAATAATTACGTTTGCCAGACATTTTGCATGCATCGGGATTCACCCCGAAATTCGCTCCAGGGATTAATACGGATAAAGGCGGGTTCAATCATGCAAGCGTTTAACGCTCGGCGTACACTCGCTCGAAGCCCACAGCACAGGGCACACGGGGCTGCAGAGCCGCCCGTCGTCAAACACGGGTTATTAGAGACTCAGGAGAACAATCAATGAGCTGGACACGGGAACAGAGAAACGTAACGATCGCCGCCTATCTGGGCTGGACCCTGGATGCATTCGATTTCTTTCTAATGGTGTTCGTATTGAAAGATATCGCGGCGGAGTTCAATACGAAAATCCCCACAGTTGCCTTCGGCATTATGCTGACCCTGATCATGCGCCCCGTCGGCGCGTTGATTTTCGGCTGGCTTGCCGACAAATACGGCCGTCGTCCCACGCTGATGGTCAACATCGCGTGCTTCTCGCTGCTGGAATTGCTGTCCGGCTTTTCGCCCAATCTGACCACCCTGCTCGTGCTGCGCGCCCTGTTCGGCATCGCGATGGGCGGCGAATGGGGTGTGGGCGGCGCACTGACGATGGAAACCGTGCCGCCGAAATCGCGCGGCATTGTTTCGGGTCTTCTGCAAGCCGGCTATCCGAGCGGCTACCTGCTCGCTTCGGTCGTGTTCGGCCTCTTCTACCAGTACATCGGCTGGCGCGGCATGTTCTTCGTCGGCGTGCTGCCGGCGTTGCTCGTGCTGTACGTGCGGGCGCACGTGCCGGAGTCGCCGGCCTTCAAAACGCTCGAGAAGAAAACCCGTCTGGGTCTCGTCGCCACGCTGAAGCAGAACGTCGGCTTGTCGCTCTATGCGATCGTGCTGATGACCGCGTTCAACTTCTTCTCGCACGGTTCACAGGATCTGTACCCGACCTTCCTGCGCGTACAGCACGGGTTCGACGCGCATACCGTGTCGCTGATCGCAATCACGCTGAACATCGGCGCGATTTGCGGCGGCCTGTTCTTCGGCTGGTTCTCGGAGAAGATCGGCCGCAAGCGCGCGATCTTCATCGCTGCGCTGATCGCGTTGCCGGTCTTGCCGCTGTGGGCATTCTCGTCCACGCCTATCCTGCTCGCCATCGGCGCCTTCCTGATGCAGATCTCCGTGCAAGGCGCATGGGGTGTGATTCCGGTACACCTGAACGAAATCTCGCCCGACGAAATTCGCGCGACGTTCCCGGGCCTCGTGTACCAGCTCGGCAACCTGATCGCGTCGGTCAACGGTCCGCTGCAGGCGAGCGCCGCCGAAGCGCATGGCAACAACTACGCGCTGATCATGGCCGTCGTGATCGGCATCGTGGCAGTGGTGATTGCGGCGCTGATTCCGTTCAGCCGCGAGCGCCGCGGCATCGACATGACGCAGTCCGCGAAGCAGGTCGCGGCACAGCTTTAAGCGTTCGAACTAAACAGCTATTTCGCCGGCGCGTTATCAGGCACAATAGCTGCGAAGGCGGGCTCGAACCGCCATAAGCAGGTAAGCACATAAGCACCGCCAACGAGCGGCGCAGGCAATACAAGACGCAAGGCCAAAACAGGTAGCAAGCAATACGAGGCCGTTCCGATTTCGATCGGAACGGCCTTTTTTATTTCCGCGCGGTTTGACGTGCCCGCGTGCACTGGAAAGGCGGACCTTCGTCAGGTCTTCTAGAGGAGTTAGTCCACATCGAGTCCTTGATCGCAGTCCCCATCCTTCTTTATCCTGAAAAAAAACGGCTGTTTCAAATAGTCATTTGAATCGCTTGTTTGCGGGCCGGATGCCCGGCAACTGGGAGACGCAAAATGGCAGTTCGCACAACAGGCCGGCATGCCGGCGACACGAAGTCCCGCATCCTCGACGCCGCCGAAACACTCTTCATCGAATGCGGCTATGAGGCCATGTCCCTGCGCCAGATTACTTCGCGTGCCGAAGTGAATCTCGCGGCGGTCAACTATCACTTCGGCAGCAAGGAATCGCTGATTCACTCGATGCTGTCGCGCCGGCTCGACCGGCTCAACCAGGAGCGGCTCAAGCTGCTCGACCGCTTCGACGAAATGCTTGGCGCGCGCCTGACCTGCGAGCACGTGCTCGGCGCCATGTTCATTCCCGCGCTGCGCCTGTCGCGCGATCCGCGCGTCGGCGGCAAGGCTTTTCTGCGCTTGCTGGGGCGCGCTTATACCGATCCGTCAGCGTTCATTCGGGACTTTCTGAATGCGCATTACGAGTCGGTGGCGGTGCGTTTTTTCGACGCCTTCCAGCGCGCGCTGCCGCATCTGCCGCGCGAGGAGCTCGGCTGGCGTCTGCACTTCGCGATCGGCGCGCTGTCCGGCGTGCTGGCCGGCACCGATACCGACAGCCTGATTTCCGAGTTCTCGCAAGGCAAGTCGATGAACGATCTGCAACTGATCGCGCGTCTGGCTTCGCTGATGGTGGCCGCGCTGAAAGCACCGCTGCCTGACGGCTCGCAACTGGCCACCTTTGCCGCCGTACTCGGCGATGCCACCGAAAGCGCTGCCGAAGCCCAGGCAGAAGGCGCGAATCCTGCTGCCGGGGTAGCGGGTGCGCAGCCGGCGTCAGGCGGATCGAGTGAGTCTGGCGGATTCGATACGTCGTCGCCAGCGGTCTCGGACGGTGAACGCCGCGGTGGCGACGTTGAGGCGAGTTCGTTTCAGCCCGCGTTGCACGGCACGGCCTGACTGGAATCGATGCTGATGCGGGCGGCGCCGTAACGGGCCGTCCGCGTACAAAAACATGAATGAATATCGTCTATCCGAGCAGCACGTCTAAGTCCCGCACCTAAACAACGTCACGCTGTCGAATTGAAAATACGACACGAAAAACGCGCCCGGGGCGCCATGCAAAAGCGCCTTGGGCACGCGACGTAGCAGCACCACCGCCAGTTGGAAGATCAATAGAACGCGAGCCGTCCGCGACCCGTGGATGCGTTCGCACGCACCATCGAAACAGGAGGAAACGTCATGCCGTGGTTCATCCTAGTGCTCGTCATTGCCGCTCTCGCGCTCGTCTACGTTCAGGCGCGCGCCTCATGGTGGCTTGCCTTCATGATCGTCTGGGTGGCGGCCGCGCATGTCAGCGGAGCGGCGGGGCCGGTGGCGACGACGGTGCTCGCGATCGTGTTCGTGCTCCCCGCGCTCGTCCTCACGCTCAAACCGCTGCGCCGTACGTGGCTCACGAAACCCGTGCTCGACATCTTCCGCAGGATCCTGCCTGAGATGTCGCCGACCGAGCGCGACGCCATCGAAGCCGGCACCGTCTGGTGGGACGCCCAGTTGTTCTCCGGACGCCCGCACTGGGACACCTTGCTCGGCTACGGCCCGGCCACGCTCACCGCCGAGGAACAGGCGTTTCTCGACGTCGAATGCGAGCGCCTGTGCGATCTGGCGAACGACTGGGAAACCACCATGGTGTGGCAGGACCTGTCGCCGCAAACCTGGCAATACATCAAGGAGCACGGCTTTCTCGGCATGATCATTCCGAAGCAGTACGGCGGCAAACAGTTCTCCGCCTACGCGCATTCGCAGGTCATCATGAAGCTCTCCACGCGCTGCTCGGCGGCCGCCGTTTCGGTGATGGTGCCGAACTCGCTCGGCCCGGCCGAACTGCTGATGCACTACGGCACCGAAGAGCAGAAGAACCACTATCTGCCGCGCCTCGCGCGTGGCGAGGATATCCCCTGCTTCGCGTTGACGAGCCCTTACGCGGGCTCGGATGCGGCCGCGATTCCCGACGTCGGCATTGTCTGCAAGGGGACTTTTGAAGGCCGCGAAACGCTGGGTTTTCGCGTCACATGGGACAAGCGCTACATCACGCTCGGACCGATCGCGACCGTGCTCGGCCTCGCGTTCCGCGCGCTCGATCCCGATCACCTGCTCGGCTCGAATGACGAACCCGGCATCACCTGCGCGCTGATTCCGACCGATCATCCGGGCGTCAACATCGGCCGCCGTCACTGGCCGCTGAACGCGGTGTTCCAGAACGGCCCGAACTCCGGCAAAGACGTCTTCATTCCGCTCGACTGGGTCATCGGCGGACGCGCGCAGGTCGGTAACGGCTGGCGCATGCTGATGGAATGTCTCGCGGCGGGCCGCGCGATTTCGCTGCCGTCGTCGAATGTGGGGATGGCGAAGATCGCCGTGCGCGGCACCGGCGCCTATGCCGCGATTCGCCGCCAGTTCCGTACCGCTGTCGGCAAATTCGAGGGCGTGCAGGAAGCGCTCGGCCGCATGGGCGGCAATCTCTATGTGATGGACGCCGCGCGCCGCCTGTCCGCGCAGGCGGTGGACCTCGGCGAAAAACCCTCGGTGATTTCGGCGATCGCCAAGTATCACATCACTGAACGCGCCCGCATGGTCATCAACGACGGTATGGACGTCGCCGCCGGCAAGGGCATCTGCATGGGTCCGTCGAACTTTCTTGCGCGCGCCTATCAGCAGGTGCCGATTGCGATCACCGTCGAAGGCGCGAACATTCTCACGCGTTGCCTGATCATCTTCGGCCAGGGGGCGATTCGCTGTCATCCGTATGTGCTGAAGGAAATGGCAGCCACGCGCGAAACGGATCGCGCCAAGGCGCTGCGCGATTTCGATGCGGCCTTCTTCGGCCACATCAGCTTCACGCTCTCGAACGTGGTGCGCAGTTTCGTGTACGGCATCACGGGCGGCGCATTCATCGTCAAGCCGCGCACGGCGTACGCACCGCTGCTGCCGTACTATCGCGCGGCGACCCGCATCTCCACCGCGTTCGCCTTGCTCGCCGACGTCTCCATGTTCGTGCTCGGCGGCGACCTGAAACGGCGCGAACGCATTTCCGGGCGTCTGGGCGACGTGCTCTCGCAGCTCTACCTGATCTCCGCGACGCTCAAGCGTTTCGAAGACGAAGGCCGCCAGGAAGAAGATCTGCCGCTGGTGCGCTGGGGCGTCGAAGACTCGCTGTACAAGGCTCAACACGCGCTCGACGGTGTGCTCGCCAACTACCCGAATCGCGTCGCCGCGGCTCTGGTGCGCGCGCTGGCATTCCCGTTCGGCCTGCCGCATCGCGAGCCGTCCGACCGCCTCGGCACCGAGATCGCGGAGCTGATGCAAACGCCGGGCGCGGCACGCAACCGCCTCGTATCCGACTCGTACGTCCCGCATCCGGATGTCGATGCGCTGGGCTACGGCGAGCTCGTATTCGAGCTGAACCCACGCTTCACGGAGATCGATCAGAAACTGCGCGAAGCGGTCAAGCAAGGTTTGCTTGAACCGATGCCGCAAAGCCTGCCGCAACTGGCCGCGTGGACCGACGCTGCCTTGCACAAAGGCCTGATCGACGCCGACGAGCGCCGCGTGCTGGAAGACTATGCGAAGTATGGCGCGCAGGTCGTGCAGGTCGACGACTTCCCGCCGGACTTCGACATGCTCGCCAACTTGCAGAAGCGCAAGGACGCGCTCGAAAAAGCGCTGGAACTCGCGGCCTGAGTGCCTTAAAAAAACATCCGGACCGGGCACACGCAGATGCCCCAAACTGGGTGCACACTGACACACGTCCGGGGTCTCCCCGGAGCGATCTCCTTCGGGCGTGGCCAGCGGAGCAACGAACAATATGAACGACTCTTATCTGAACTTCGTCAATTCGCCCTTCGGCGCGCGCCTTGCGCGCTCGTTGGGCTTACCGAAGCCCGAGGTCCTGCGCCGCTATCGGGCGGACCAGCCCGAGTTCGACGGCCTGATCGCGATCGGTGCGGGTCGCGAACCGCATCTGCTCGACGCGCTCGCGAATCTCGTGGCGAGCATCGGCATGACCAGCGTCGCGCATGAGAGCGCGGGGCTGTGGGTGCCGCTCGCGAATCGCCATGGTCTGATGACGGGCCGTTTCGAGGCAGCGGAGCCCGGTTCGCAGGGCAAGCTCGCCGCCCTGCTGTTCGACGCGAGCGGCATCGAAGACAGCAGCCAGCTCGAACCGCTGCATGGTTTCTTCCACGATACGTTGCGCTCGCTCGGCAAGTGCGGCCGCATTGTCGTGCTGGGCCGGCCGCCGGAAGCCTGCGCGAACCCGCGCCAATGGACCGCGCAACGCGCGCTTGAGGGTCTCGTGCGTTCGCTCGGCAAGGAAGCGCGGCGCGGCATTACCGCGAATCTCGTCTATGTGGAAAAAGGCGCCGAGCACGGTATCGAAGCGACGTTGCGATTCTTTCTGTCGCCACGTTCCGCGTATGTGTCGGGCCAGGTGGTGCGGATCGGCGTGCCGGCCAGCACAGGAGCTGGGGCCGGCACCGCGGCCTTGCCGCCGTTCGACTGGAAACAACCGCTCGCGGGCCGGCGCGCCGTGGTCACCGGCGCCGCGCGCGGCATTGGCGCGTCGATTGCGGGCGTGCTCGCCGAGCAAGGCGCGCACGTGATCGGCATCGACATCCCTTCGGCACGCGAGGCGCTCGATTCGACCATGCGCCAGTTGAACGGCACCGCCCTCGCCTTCGACATCGCCGCGCCCGAAGCGCCCGCGCAGATCGCCGCGGCGCTCGACGAGCAAGGCGTGGATATCGTCGTGCATAACGCCGGCATCACCAGGGACAAAACCATCGCGAAGATGACCGACGCCGCGTGGCAAAGCGTAATCGACATCAACCTGTCCGCGCAGGAACGGATCGACGACGCCCTGCTCGCGGCCGGTATCCTGCGCGACGGCGGCCGTATCATCGGCGTATCGTCGATCAGCGGTATTGCCGGCAACCTCGGCCAGACCAATTACGCCACCTCCAAAGCCGGTGTGATCGGGCGGGTGCACAGCATGGCGCCGCATCTTCGCGCGCGCGGCATCACGATCAACGCGGTTGCGCCCGGCTTTATCGAAACGCAGATGACCGCGAAGATTCCGCTGACCATCCGCGAAGCCGGCCGCCGGATGAATTCGATGAGCCAGGGCGGCCAGCCGGTGGACGTGGCGCAGACCATCGCGTGGCTCGCGCATCCGGGATCGGCGGGCGTGAGCGGCCAGATCGTGCGCGTGTGCGGACAAAGCCTGATTGGAGCATGAGCATGGGTGAGCCGGGTGATCCGTTCCGGAGCGCTCACGCAGCGAGCGCGGGCCGTCCGAAGACCGTCGTCGTCGAACCTTTGCCCCCGCCGGCGAAGCTGTATGGGCGCGCGTTGTCCGGCATCGTCAAACGCGGGCGCGAAGCGCACTTGCCGGCGTTGCGCCTCGTGCGCCCCGCCGTGCCCCTGGACCCGGGGTCGATCTGGCGTTATTCGCAGGTCTGCGGCTTCATCCCCGAGCATGGCGTGCCGCTCACGTATCCGCATCTGCTGGCTTTCCCGCTGCATCTGCTGATGCTGACGGATCCGGCGTTTCCGTGGCCGGCGCTCGGCCTCGTGCATCTGGCGAACCACGTGCGGCTACGCCGGCCGCTCACTTACAAGGATATGTTGCGCATCGAGGTGGAATTCGGCGCGCTGCTGAGCCACGACAAGGGTCAGGCATTCGTGCTGCATACGCGCATGTACCGCCGCGGCGAAGCGGTATGGGATGGCGACAGTGTCTATCTGAAACGCGGCGTGCCCGCGAGCGGCAGCCGGCTCGATCCGCTGCAACTCGGCCCCGATGCGCTGGAACGCATCTCGCGCTGGCAATTGCCGCCGCAGTTGGGGCGCGACTATGCGCGTGTGTCTGGCGACTACAACCCGATTCACCTGAGCGCGCTATCCGCGAAGGTATTCGGCTTTCCGCGCGCCATTGCACATGGCATGTGGACGCTGGCGCGCGCCGCCGCCGCGCTGCAACCGCCAAAGCCGCTCGCCGAAGCCACGCTCTCCGCCGAATTCAAAGTGCCGATGCTGCTGCCCGGCGAAGCGACGCTGTGGAGCGCATCGCCTTCGCTGATCGAGCGCGACATCGAGGTACGCGACATTGCCGGGGAAAAACCGCATTTGCGCGGCCGTATGCAATGGAAGCTGTTATGACACGCCAACCTGGCCGGACCGTCCCGGCGCGTCATCCCGCTCGCGTAGGTAGCGTTTCTCGCGCTACCTACGCTACCCGCACTAAACGATAACCAGCAACGACCCAAAGGAGCCGAGCAATGTCCAACCCGCAGCCCGCCGTGCGCCGCGTCGCAATCGTCGGCGGCAACCGGATTCCGTTTGCCCGCTCGAACACCGCTTACGCGACCGCGTCGAATCAGGACATGCTGACCTTCACGCTGCAAGGCCTGATCGACCGCTATAACCTGCACGGCGAACGCCTGGGCGAGGTCGCAGCGGGCGCCGTCATCAAGCACTCGCGCGACTTCAATCTGACGCGCGAAGCGGTGCTGTCCACCACGCTCGCGAAGGAAACGCCGGCCTATGACGTGCAGCAGGCCTGCGGCACCGGGCTGGAAGCGGCCATTCTGGTGGCCAACAAAATCGCCCTCGGACAGATCGAAGCGGGGATCGCGGGCGGTGTCGACACGACCTCCGATGCGCCGATCGGCGTCAACGAACGCATGCGCAAGATCCTGCTCGAGGCAAATCGCGGCAAGAGCACCGGCCAACGCGTCGGCGCGCTGGCCAAGCTGCGGCCGGGCATGTTTTTCAAGCCGCTCTTGCCTCGTAACGGCGAGCCTCGCACCGGGCTTTCGATGGGCGAGCATTGCGAGCTGATGGCCAAGCGCTGGAACATTTCGCGCGAAGCGCAGGACGTGCTCGCTTACGACAGCCACCGCAAGCTCAGCGAGGCGTATGCGCGAGGCTTCCTCAACGATCTGATGACGCCCTACCGTGGTCTCGCGCGTGACAACAATCTGCGCTCCGATCTGACGCTCGAAAAACTCGCCGGTCTGAAACCGGTATTCGATCGCGACGCCGGCACGCTGACGGCCGGCAATTCCACGCCGCTCACCGACGGCGCGTCCGCCGTGCTGCTGGCAAGCGAAGAATGGGCGGCCAGACATGGACTGCCGGTGCTCGCGTATCTGAGCTGGTCCGAAACCGCCGCCGTCGACTTTTTCGACAAGAAAGAAGGCCTGCTGATGGCGCCCGCCTACGCGGTGCCGCGCATGCTGGCACGCGCCGGGCTCACCTTGCAGGACTTCGACTTGTATGAGATTCACGAAGCCTTCGCAGCGCAGGTGTTGTGCACGCTCACAGCGTGGCAGGATGACGAATATTGCCGAACGCAACTTGGCTTGCCGGGGCCACTTGGCGCGATCGATCGGGCAAAATTGAATGTGAACGGCAGTTCGCTCGCCACCGGTCATCCGTTTGCGGCGACAGGCGGCCGCATCGTCGCGGGACTCGCGAAAATGCTGGCGCAACTCGATAAGCCGGCCGGCACCGCACGCGGGCTGATCTCGATCTGCGCCGCGGGCGGCCAGGGCGTGGTGGCGATTCTGGAACGCTAAACGTCGCGCTTCAGTGATTGTCCTGTGTCGAAGCTCGCTGCAATGAGCGCGTTGCTTATTGCTTTCATTGCTGCTTTGATTACTGCATGACTGGCTGTAAAGCCAGCGCACAAACAGATGAAGCCCCGGCTTCAGGAGACGACCGATGACCCAGCCCACGCAAGCCCAGTTCTCGTCCGCCGTATCCACAGCGCCCGCGCATACGGCGAACCAGCCGTCCGGTCAGACACCCGGACAGCCGGCAAATCATGCGCCCAACACCGACGGCATCTGGTACGAGTCGTATCCGGCCGACGTGCCTCATGAGATCGACGTCAACCAGTACGAATCCGTCGTGCAATTCTTCGACGAATGCATTGCGCAGTTCCGCGAGCGCGTCGCGTACGTGAGCGTCGGCGCGAACATGACGTATGGCGAACTCGGCCGCAAGGCGGCGGCGTTCGCCGCGTATCTGCAAAGCATCGGCGTGAAAGCCGGCGAGCGCGTCGCGATCATGCTGCCGAACACGTTTCAGTATCCGGTGTCGCTGTTCGGCGTGCTGAAGGCCGGCGGCGTGGTCGTCAACGTCAATCCGCTCTATACGGTTCGCGAGCTTGCGCATCAGTTGAAGGACAGCGGCGCGCAAACCATCATCGTGTTCGAGAACTTCGCCAAGACCGTTGAAGATGCGTTGCCCGGCACCAGGGTACAGAACGTGATCGTGACGGGTCTGGGCGACCTGCTCGCCGACGGTCTGAATCTGAAGGGACGTCTGCTCAATTTCATGCTGCGCCACGTCAAGAAGATGGTGCCGCCGTACAACCTGCCGCAAGCGGTGCCGCTGCTCGACGCGCTTTCGATCGGTTACACACGGCCGCTGACACCCGTGCGTCCCACTCACAACGACATCGCCTTCCTGCAATACACCGGCGGCACCACTGGCGTGGCCAAAGGTGCGATGCTGACGCACAAGAACATCATCGCCAACCTGTTGCAGGCAAAAGCGTGGTCCGAAGGCCAGTTGAGCGGCGAGATCGAAACGGTGCTCACACCGCTGCCGCTCTATCACATCTATTCGCTGACCGTGAACGCGTTGATCTTCATGGGACTCGGCGGCCGCAATATTCTGATCGCCAATCCGCGCGACATGAAGCGCGTGATGATGATCATCCGTCACGAGAAATTCACCGGCATGACGGCCGTCAACACGCTCTACAACGCGTTCCTCGATAACGAGGAGTTCTGCAAACGGGATTTCTCGAACCTGAAGCTCGCGATGGCCGGCGGCATGGCCACGCAGAAGTCGGTCGCCGATCGATTCAAGGCGGTCACCGGCAAGCCGATCATCGAAGGCTACGGGCTGACCGAGTGTTCGCCGATCGTCTCGATGAATCCCGTGGATCTCACCAATTTGCGCGACTTCGAAGGCTCGATCGGTCTGCCCGCGCCGTCCACCCAGGTGCGCTTCAGGAAAGACGACGGCACGTGGGCCAACATCGGCGAAGCGGGTGAATTGTGCGTGAAGGGGCCACAGGTCATGAAAGGCTACTGGAATCGCCCGGAAGAAACCGCCAAGGTGATCGACGACGACGGCTGGCTCGCCACCGGCGACATCGGTGTGATGGATTCGCGCGGCTTCATCCGTTTGATCGACAGGAAGAAAGACATGATCCTGGTGTCGGGCTTCAACGTCTATCCGAACGAAGTCGAAGACGTGATCGCGGCCCTTCCGGACGTGCGCGAAGTCGCCGCAATCGGCGTGCCCGATGAAGCGCAAGGCGAACGGGTGAAGGTGTTTATCGTCAAGCGCAATCCGGCGCTGACCGCGGAACAGGTGATCGCTCACTGCCGCAAGAATCTCACGGGGTACAAGGTGCCGAAGCTCGTCGAGTTTCGCGACGAGCTGCCGCAAACCAATGTCGGCAAGATTCTGCGCCGTGCACTGCGCGACGAGGAACTCGCGAAGCAAAAACCTGCCTGACAGGCTGGGCGTGCACTATCACGCCGGCCATCCTTTCGGAGAGATTCATGAAGCACAGCACGTCCCCAGACTTGAACCGATCGTCGGTCTTCATGCATCTCACTCGTTTTTCGGCGGCGGCCATCCCCCTGGCGGCGTCGCTGACCGCTTCATTACGCACGCTTTCATCTCGTGGACTGCTGATCGGAGCGCTGGCGGCCAGCGCCGCCATGCTCGCGCCGCCGGCGTTCGCGCAGAACGACGACACCCCGCCCGCGCTCGATACCGCCAGCGCCGTGAAAGCGCCCACCACACCGTCCTCGCAAGTCGGCAAGCTTACGCTCGATCAACAGGTCAAGTGGCTGCGCGCCGCGCAACAAAGCGGCGCCATGGAGAAGCTCGACGACGCGCAACTGGTCGCCCTGTTCCAGTCGCTCGATCCGCTTGCGCTGCCGCGTTACATCAAGGAAGGGCCGAACGGCTACCCGTCTTACGAGTTCGTCATGTCGCGCTCGGAACGCATTCACGGCCAATGGCCCGACAAGCCCGATCATATGCTGGTGCGCCTAGCCCACGATCCGCTGCGAATCTACGCGAAGTGGCTGCCCGACGGCGCGCACGCCGGTCAGGAAGTCATCTACGACGAATCCAAACGCACCGACGAAATGTACGGCCATCTCGGCGGCATCATGAATGTGATGCCGCTGTGGACCTCAGTGACCGGCGCCCTCGCCCGTGCGCAGTCGAACCACCAGGTGCGCGATCTCGGCACCGAGTACATTGCCAACCAGTACCTCGCCGAAGGCAAGAAATATATCGAGGCCGGCTTGCCGCGCTCGACCCAGGTGGAAGTGAAAACGATCGACGGCGTGCGCGTGGTTGCCTTCACCTTCGAAACGCCGACCGGTCAGCCGCAGTTCTATGCGAAGAAAGAAACACTCGGGCTCGATCTGCGGCATCCGTATTTCCGTACCGTCGAGTCCTATAACAACGACGGCAAGATCTTCGAGAAGATCGTCTTCGAAAGCATAACGCCTAAAACCTTCGACGACTCGACCTTCGATCCGAACAACAAGGCCTATAAGTTCTAGCGGATAAAGCGCGGCGTCAGCACGAAAGTGACATGCCCAACCTGCGCAATGGGCGCCGCCCGCTGCTCGCCGCCGGGCACGACCATCTGGCCCATACGGGTCGCAAGCTCCTTGAGCACGAAGTAATCGGATGCGCGCGTGAAACCGATCAACGACGCGGGCGACTGCGCTGACGTTTGCCTGAGACGCGGCGCCACCGTGGTGTACCAGAGCATGCCGATATCGTCGCCCGTTTCGAAGACAGGCAGCTTCATCCGCACAGCATAGTCGGCGAATGCGGGGCCGCCCGCAAGGGTGGAATCGATCACCGCAAGCGTATCGCGGCGAGCGGCTGCCTGCGCGAGCCACGGCCACGCGCCGCCTGCCGCGCTCGAAAGCCATGCGCCGGTCATCATGAAAGCGCGTCGGTCCATGATCTTAGGTATAACCTCGCCGGTCGCGCCACGCCGCCGGCCAGATGCCCTGCTTGCCCGGCGCGAGAATGCCGTTCGGGTCGAGTGCGTCCTTGATCGCTTCCGAGAGCCGCAGCAACGCGCCGTCGTTGAAACTGTACTGCGCCGCAGCGGAATCCATATACGCGAGATGCGCGCGATATTCGCCGTAGCCCGCGGCGCGCGCATCGCTCATCAGCGAACGCAGTAATGCACCGGCCTGCTCGACCTGGTTCGCGTCGTCGCGGTCGAAAATCGCTGCAAAAATGTGATGCAGATGACGCATGCCCGCCGTAAAGCCGCCGTAGTAATCGAAGCCGTATTCCGCCGCGCGGGTCTTGACCATCGTGTACTGGCGCAGCGCGTCGCGTCCGCTCGCCGGACACAGCGGTGCGAAATCCACATGGGCGCCCGCGCCGCCGCGCCAGTCGAGCATGCGAAATGCGCTCATCGCGGGGATGCCGGCCATATTGCGGTCGCCGCCCGCCGTGGGTTGCGCATCTCCCGCATAGCGAGCGGCCGAGAGTTTGGCCTGTGGCACGTGAGCGAATGCACGCTGCACGATCGCATAATGCGCATCGATCAGTTCAGGCCTGCCGTATAGCGCGAAATGCAGATTCCAGCGGCCCACGTTCAGCTGGTCGAGCATCGCCTCCACCGCGCGCTCGGGCATCGCACCCTTGCCTTCATACCACTGCCGACGCGCCGACAATCCGGCGGCCCGGCGCAACCCGCCTTCGATCACCGCGTGATTGCGGATCGTTTCATCGAGCCGCAATGGCCGCAGAATATCGACGATCGTTTCGAGATCCGCTTCGTGTCGAAACTGGATTTCGCCGAGCAGATACGCGGGCGGCGCCGGCATCAGCCAGACGCCGAGCTTGGTGACGATGCCGTAGTTCGACTGCATGAACATCGCGTCGAAGGAAGGTCCATAGCCCGGTTGATACAGTTGCCACGCGGTGCCGATTTCGATGCCACCCATGCCGGTGCGCAGCACGTCGCCGTTCGCGAGTACCACTTCCATGCCGCATTGCGCCGCCGCATGATCGCCGTACGCGGTATAGCCGAAGCCGCGCTCGAGCGTATTGCCGACTACGCTGCCCCAACCCGCCGCGGGCGGATCGACCCACAGCCTGTAGCCGTGTTCGCGCAGATGCGCGTACAGATCGAAGTAGCTGACACCCGGTTCGACCAGCGCGTAGGCGAGCGTCTCGTTCACTTCGATGATGCGGTTCATGCGCTGCAAATCGAGCACGACCGAACCCGCCAGTCGCGGCGCGGCGCCACCGTACGCGAAGTTGCGTCCGGTCGAGACCGTCCATAACGGAATGCGAAATTGATTGGCAATCCGCAACACTGCACGAATTTCGTCGACGGATGCGGGCAGCAGCGCGGCGGACGCCGAGAACGCTTCGCGCTCGCCGGGTGCGAACGGATCGAGATACGCGGCGAGCCCGGCGGCCGAGGTGACCACCTGCGGTTCACCGAGAATCGCGCGCCAGCCCGCGAGCGCGCGATCGAACCCGGCGGCGGAAACCTTCGGCGGCAGGCTGCGCGTCAAGGTATCTCCCTCGCGGCCGGGCGCGCAGACACAGGCACAGGCGTAGGCACAGACGCCGGCAAGCTAGCGGCGCATCCCGCCGCGGCCAGCGCCGCCGTGCGACATGCCGCTCCATACGTGCGTCGACGCGCCACCATGCCAGATGCCGCCATGCACGCCCATTCCATATGATCCGCGGCCATAACGCACATGGTCCATGTGATGAAAATGATGAAAGCGGTCGACGAAAATGACCGACACGCCAGCAGCAAATACCACTGGCGGCCCCCAGTACCATGGATCGTAGTAATACACCGGAGCCGGGCCGAAGGCCAGCGCGCCGGCACCGTCTTCGACGATCTGCCAGCTGCCGTCCGGCTGCAGGCACGCCCGCCCGCCGACCTGCTGAACGACACCGTCGATCTCCGTCTGGCCCACGACGAAGCGGCACGTCGACGCATCGTTCAACGGCGCATCCGCGTCTGTTTGCGCCGCGACCGGCGTCGCACAAACAGCGCACAGGCACAGACACGCTACGCCGGAACACAGCCCGATGCCGGATTGATGAAAAGTACGCATGATTTCACTGCCTCGACGCGCCGGCGTTGCGACCCGCAAAAAGCGCGTCGGCACCGTAAAGACCCCGTCGGTTCGCCTCGCACGACGCCGTGCCGTCGCAGCGCATACGCAAGTGCCGGGCAACAGGGTCCTGCAGCGAGTAAACGAAGCGCCGCGCGGCACTATTCCTGCAGCGTGGGCGGGTGCCACACGTTTCTGTTACGCCGTGTTGCACGCGATATCTTATGGCTGAGGCGGGCCAGGCGCCGGCGCCTGCCGTGCTTGCGGCGCTACTGCCAGGTTTCCGGTTTGCCGCCGAGCGCGCTGCACACTTCGATCGCGATCGAGCGCAGCTTGTCCTCCGCAATCGGCCCGGACAACGCATAACCCATGCGGTCGCTGACCCAGTAGAAGGTCCGGCGGTTGCCGTCGCGGAACAGGCGGAAGGCGGTTTCGTCGCGAGAAATGCCCGTGATGTATAGGGTGAGCCGCTCGCCGCTGCGATTTTCGTACATGAACTGCGCGGCCGGTCCCGCTTCGCCGGGCAACAACCGCCCTCCCACCAGCGAGTAACCGTACTCCTGCAGCGACGGCACCGACAGCGGCCGGTTCAGGCGCCTCGACAGCCAGCTGACCAGATGCTCTTCCTCGTTCGCGGCGACTTCAACAGGGTGACGCTTCTCGGGCGTGTACACGGCATAGGCGATGTCGGCGCGCTCGGCGAAGCTCGGCGGCTGGCCGCCCAGACCGTTCCACGCGCCGCCCGTCAGACGCGGCGCAAGCGGCCCGAGCGCGAGCGCCAGACCCGCGCCGGCCGCGAGCCAGCAAGCGGCGAGGCCAGCGCGCTGCCACCATGGCGTCGGCCGCCGCACCACGATGAAGGCCGGCTCACCGGCGTCGCTCTGCTCGGCCCCGCCAGCGCTTGCACCGTGCTCATCGAGCTCGGGCTCACGGTTGCGCGTCGATGCCCCGCACAGCGCCTGCAGCGCCGCTTTCTGCGCGCGCCACGCGGCCACCCGCGCGGCGGCCTGAGGTTGCCGGGCCAGTTGCGCCTCGATCGCGGCGCGCTCGGCAGGCGGCAACTCGCCGTCGACAAACGCCGACAGCATTCGCAGATCGGGCCCCTCGGGCAAGCCGGAATCGTGGTCGTTATTCATCACGGATTTCTCACTACTTTCAGCGGCGGGACTTTACGCGCCAATCCAACGGCGTCCCCTTCGAGCGGCCCATCCGTCATCAGAACGCGCATATGTTCCCGCGCGCGCGACAACCGCGACATCACCGTGCCGATCGGAACGCCGAGCGCCTTCGACGCTTCCTGATATGACAGTTCCTCCACGCAAACCAGCAGCAGCACTTCGCGTTGTTCGACCGGCAGGCAATACAGCGCACGCTGAAGATCGCGCAAGACCAGGCCATCGACCTCGCCATGCGGTGCTTCGAGAGTGCGCCATGGCGCGCTTTCGTCGTCGACGGCAATCTCGCGGCGGCCGCGCAACTGATCGATGTAAAGATGCCGCAGGATGGTCAGCAGCCACGCCCGCAAATTGCTGTTCGGACGGAACGCCGCCCAGCGTGCGAGTGCGCGCTCCGCCGTATCCTGCACGAGGTCGTCGGCCCACGCGCGGTCGCCCGTCAGCGCGCGCGCATAGCGGCGCAACTGCGGGAGCCACGAAATCACTTCGGCTTCGAAATTCACCCGGCGCGGCAACGCTCAGTAGCCGCCGCTGCTGCCCGAGCTCCCACTGCTGCCCGAAGCGCTGTTGTCGGTCGCGGCGGAGGTGCAGGCGCTGGTGGCAAGCGAGCCGAGCGCGAGCGCCAGCAGCACGAAAGCAGCGGAGAAGATCCGGGATAATTTCATGGTGAGTCTCCTGATGAACCCCCGGCCGGTGCCTGCAAGCCGGGAATCCGACCGGCTGCGTGCGATATGCAGCGCCGCCATGCCTGGATTAACGCGAGCGGACGGTGATTTATTCCACATACGGCGACATCGGGCACTTTCTTTTTCGGCCAAGCGCATCGGGCGCGCCGAGCGCGGGTCCGACCGCGCGCGGCCCGACCAACCGTGGCACAACCGAGCGTGGCCCGACCAGCCGTGGCCCGACCGAACGTGGCGGAAGAAAGCGCTATTCGTCCGCAGATTCGTAACTCAACGTTACAGTCAATAGTTATCAGATGCTTATGTGCGCGCAAGCCGTTATAGTGGACGGAGTTCGGCCCCCGACGCGTTCCGCCCCCACACAGGGTAGAATCGCGGCGAACAACCGTTTTACCTAACCTGAATTGTCCATGGCTTCCGCAGAATCGCATCCGCAAAACGATTTCATGAACGCTGCGCGCAAAGAACGAAAGCGCGTCGAGATTTACCTTGTCAACGGCATTCGCCTGACGGGGTGCATCGAGTCGTTCGATCAGTATCTGGTGATGCTGCGCACGCCTGTCGGCCTGCAAGGCATCTACAAGCGCGCGATCTCGACGATCCAGCTCGACACCGGCACCCGTCCGGCACCGCGAGCCGGGCGGCCTTCGCACGGTGAGCACACCACGCGCGGCCCGCACGGCTCACGTGAACCGCGTGACCATCGTGAGCCACGCGAACCGCGTGAGCCGCGCGAGTCGTACGGCGCGCCGGCCTCGGATCGCCCCGCGCCCGATCGTAGCAGCAGCACGTCCGACGGCCCGGTGGTGGTAACACGCCGCCGGCGCCTGTTCGGCACGGGCGGCGGCGACAATGGCAACCATGGCGGCGGCAATCATGGTGGCAACGGCGGCGGCAACGAATAAATCGCCGCCGCAGCGGCCTGGCTACTCCGACGGATAGCCGAGCCGCTGCAAAATCTTCTCCAGCCGCATTACCTGCAAGTCCGTCAGCTCAAATCCGCCTTTGACCGCCAGCACGCGGCGCCGCCAGTACCCGGCGTCCAGCATGTGCAGTGCCGGTTGCCGTGTCGCCCAATCCAGGTGTTCCAGTTCGGCTTCCACCACGTGCGACGCGTTGAAGCGCTGCGCGCGCGGAGCGTTTTTTCGGTCCATTTCGTTCGCTGCCTTGGTGTTCGCTGCTTCTGTTTGCTCCCCTCCCGAGCTGGATGCTGCCCTGTTGCCCGTGCACAGTATGCCGTGCGGTCTGCCGGCTGGTGTGGCCGGCGGATGCTTTTTGTTGTCAGGCGACACTCGGAAAACGACTTGATGCGGGATGGTTTTAACTTTTGTTTTTTTCTGTTGTTCTGTTGTCTGGTTTCCTGGGGTTTTGGATTTGAAGGAACTGGCTGCGGGAGAGTGGTCTGGTGGTTCGGCTGATGCTCGCGTGGGCTCGCTTTGCGCTATGCTGAACTGTTGGCTTTTCTTCTAACGGAGCACGTTATGACCAAGCAGAAGCAACAGGCATCTCATCCCAAAGAAACTGCCCAGCCCGCCGAGTCCCTCGAAGAGCGGCTCGATGAAGCGCTCGAGGAAAGCTTTCCTGCGAGTGATCCGATCGCCGTTGATGTGGGTGACGCAAAGCGTTCGGCAGGGGACAAGGAATCCTCCTCCGGAGGGAAGAAGCGGCATTAGCCGTGTGGCTTCGCGCGGGCGCTGTTTTTCGTTGGTTTTTTGTTGGTTCTTTGCGCCCGTCGAGGGTTGTTGGCCTTTCCTTGTTGCGCTAGTGGTCTATTAGCGTTGCCCCTGTGCGGGGCGGCACCTACTTTTCTTTGCATGCCGCAAAGAAAAGTAGGCAAAAGAAAGCGGCTTTACACCGCCAGCTCATAAGCGGGTCCCCCGCGCAGCCACGGTAGTGGTGCATCTGGAATCCGTGCACTCGCACACTCCCCGCTAGTGACAACGCAGTCATCAGCTCCCACTCCGCACTGCGTGCGTCGCGGATGGGTATGCCTGGGAAACCACGGGTGTGCGATCGTCTACTGACAATCGCGGAGATCGGGTGGGTATGCTGAATGGTCGCCTGGCGCCAAAGTGCTGCGGAAATGGGGATTGCGGCTCGGCCGCTGAGGGGCTTCGGAAACGCCGTTTGGGCCGTGGATAGGTGGCCGCGTTGTCAGACGGCTTGCACGGCGTGTACGCCCCGTGCGTCCTGCACATCCAATGAGTCGGGCGGCACTTTCGCGCCGCCCTCCCATTTTCTGTCTCCCCGTCTCCCGGCTGGCGCGCTTAGTGCGTCGGCAAGCCGGATTCCAGTTGACGCTGCAGTTCGCGAACCTGGCGTTGCGCGGCGCGCAGCTGGTCCTGCGCAGCAGCCTTCTGCTGAGCCAGCGCGGTTGCTTCGGCGCGGGTCTGCGATTGCTGATTCGTCACAATGGTCTGCTGCTGACGTGCGACGTCAAGGTCAGCCTGCAAACGGTTTGCACGGTCCTGCGACAAGGCGATCATGCGCTCCGTGAACGCCTTCTGCGCCTCCAGTTGCGTGCGGCGAATCTCGACGTCAGACAGTTGCAGCGTCTGGCGTACAAAATCCTTGTAAATCATGTCGGCACGCGCAGCGTCCTGCGTCTTGATGACGCGCCAGAAATTCTTCTGCTGGAACAACGCCACGTAGTACGTCATCTCCTTGCCGTAAAACAGCAAGCTCGCTCCGTAGCTGCCGTTGTACGTCGTGCGCAATTCGCTCAGATCCGAGCCGCGGATCATCTGCTGCAATTCCGCTACATTGCCCGCCGCAGATTGCCTCGCTTCGTCTGGCGTCAATGCGTTCGTCTGCGCCTGTCCAGCCGCTGTATTGGCCGGCAAAGCCGTCGTCGCGCCCGGCTGGGAAACGACGCCAGCGCTCGCCCCACTATCCGGCAAAGCCTGCGCATTCACGCCCTGCACGGCCCCCATCGCGATGTATGCGGCCAGGGCAATCTGCCGTAGTTTCGACTTTCGGTCCATGTAAATCCTGCTTGAACAGTTTTTGTTTTAGTACAACCGTCTCATTATTACTCACTTTCGCGGGTTTCGGGCTCTTCGTCAAAAATTTGGTACTTGCGCATCTTCTCCCACAAAACCTTGCGGCTAATACCCAGGTACAGCGCCGTATCCTGCCGGCGCCAACCGTTTGCATCCAGCGCGGCCAGCACGCGATTACGCTCGGCCATGTCCCATTTGCTGCGATCCACCAGCACCTCGGCGGCGCTCTCGGCCGGCACCGGCTGGCTGGTGCGCGCGAGCGCGAGCAGCCGTTGCAGGCGCGCCGCGTCCCACGCGCCGATCTGGCGCACCGTCACGCCGATCCGCTCGGCCAGGTTGCGCAGTTCGCGCACATTGCCGGGGAAATACGTGTCGGCCACCGCATCGGCGAGCCAGTATGGAAGGTCGGGAAGGCCGGCAAGCCGCTCGCTGCCGACCACCTGCGCGATGAACGCCTTGAAGATCGCAATCTTGTCGACCGCGCCCCGCTCTTCGAGCGACGGAATTTTCAACTCGATCACGGCCAGCCGGTAGTACAGATCGGCGCGGAAAGTGCCGTCCTTGACCAGTTGCGGCAGGTGCTTGTTGGTCGCCGCGACCAGCCGGAAATCGAGCTTCACCGGCGTGGCCGAACCGATACGCGTCACCGCGCTGTCTTCGAGCACACGCAACAGCTTGACTTGCTGGTAGAGCGGCAAATCGCCGATTTCGTCGAGAAACAGCGTGCCGCCGTCGGCCTGTTCGAAGTAGCCCTTGTGCGCGACCACCGCGCCCGTGAACGAGCCTTTCGAGTGGCCGAAGAACAGCGATTCGAACAAACCGTCCGGAATCGCACCGCAGTTCACCGCGACGAACGGCCCCTGCCCGTAGCGGGTATGTTTTTCGTGCAGCAGCTGCGCAATGCGCTCCTTGCCGACGCCGGTTTCGCCGTGCACCAGCACGCTCGTGTCGCAATCGGCAAACGTGTCGACTTCGTGCAGCAGCGCCTGCATGCATTCGGAATTGGCGATCATCGCGTCCGACTCGTGCGTCTTGGCACTGTGCGCGCGCAATTGCAGCACCAGCTTCATCACCATGCCGCGCAATTCGGCACAGGTGAAGTCGAGCGGCAGGATGTGCGAATAGTCGGATGGGTACGTAGCCGGGTCATGGTCGCGCGGCGCGGCGCCGACCCACACGACGGGAATGCCGTGCGCGGCTTGCCAGTCGCGCATGAGCAGCGCGCCGCTGTCGATCACCGAGACGCTGATGATCGCGAGCGACGGCCGCAATGCAGTCCGTTCAGGCGAGATCGCGATATCGTCCGCGCGGATCACTTCGACATCGAAGCTCGCCATGCAGCGCGCGACCCGGTCGACGATGTCGGCCTTGCCCTCCCAGACGTAGATATCGAGTTCCTCGATTTTGGGGTTGGTTCTCATAAGCGCGAAATCAATAAACCAGTTGTGCCTGACCGCAGGCAAGCCCGAGATCGTGGACCGTCGCTACGCCGATCTGGACACCGAGGAGTTGTAAAAGAGGAATAAGCAACGCATCCAGCGACTGCAGGACGGGGGTCAGCAATCCCACGAGGCCACTGACCAGGGGTCCGGCTAAACCGCTGACATCCGCGCCCAACAGCCATACATGGATCGTTCCTGAAAGCCCGCTGGCGAGTTGCGTGAGCAGACCAGCGACCGCTGAGCCCACTCCGTTGGTGTTGGTACTCTGATAGTCATCGCTATCCCCTTGCACGCCGTTAAACTTGAGAGTCGTAGCGGAGGCCTGAACGGGGAGAATAACGCCGCCGCCCGACGTGCTTTGAACCGAAACATTCACCAGCCCGAGGCCAAGCACCGACACCGAGGTGATCTGGGCCGGCTGGTTGCAGCTGCTCGGAACGGATGTGTTGGTCATATTGCCGGCCGCATCGCCCCCGATACACAGGTTCGCGATTCCCGGCTGCGCGGAAATCCAGCTGTAGCTAGTCGCACGCTGGGTTGAACACTGCGTAGTCTGCAAATAGGCGTTCCCCTGCCCCACTTCGATATAGACGGGCAAATTCAACGCATTGATGGTTGCGACTAAAGGAATGTTCAAACTGACGAGATTCACGTTCAGGTACAAGCGCACTACAGCGGAATGTGCACTAGTGCGGTAACTGCCGTCCGGATAGGTGCCGGCCTCGCCAACCGCGATGACCGGTGGCTGGATGATCAGGGCCTGTGCTGTGATGCTGGCAATCGGGCTGAGATTGAGCGCCGCGCCAAGATTGACGGCTGATGTCCCGTTCGCGATCTCAGCTGCCGCTATCAGCACATCGAGCGCGTTGACCGTGGCTGTGGCTGCCGCCTGCGGGTCACCGAGACCAATCGCCAGCAATCCGTTCTGCGAAGAAGTATTGCCTATGTTGATAGCTGTTGTACCGGTCGACGCGCTGGCAATAGTACTCAACGCATTTGTGACGCTGGCGCTGGCCACATTGCCCTTGCTCAGCACGGTTGCCATCGCGGTCGCAAGTTGTGCAACAGTGACCTGCGTGTTGAGCAGGTCGTTCATCGAACTCACGCCCAGTGCGATAGCCAGATCCAGCAACTTGATTTGCGCTGTCGCCAGACCCTGGTAGGCCCCGACGTCCAGATTAAGATTGGTGTTAAGCAAACCATTCAACAGGCCATTTACCAGCCCGCCCGACAGGCTGGCTATCGACGTGCTAAGCGAAAAAGACCGGATATTGGTAGCCTGCGCCGTGGCGGTCGCCGTCAGCGTACGTGTCTGCCCGGCCAGAAACAAAAACGACACGGGCTGGCTCACCACGACCTGTAACGCGTTAAGCGGTAGAGAATTAGGCGCTCCCGCAGCCACAAAATAAGATTGCCCGGCATTCGCCGAAGGATCCCACCGGCCGCAGGTCGACTGAATAGTACCGTTGCTCGACAAACCATTCGCCGTCGTCGCATTCAGTTGCGCAGAGTTGATCGCCGCTGCACAGGTACCCGCGCTGCCGATCGTCTGCGCGCCTGCCGCTGCGGCCAGATCTGCGGTGCGCTGCAAATCGCGACGCACATAGTAGAAGTGGCCAACATCGATTGCAGCCATCGTTATGATCGCGACACTCACCCATACCGCCGCTAGAAGTGAAACTGCACCGCGCTGCGAGCGTGGTGACATAGCGGTCGCACGGCGCTTGTGTACCATGCACAAGCGTCGGACGTAGGGATGGGAAGCCATGCGTGACGACATATCAATTCTGGGGCAATTGCCCGGTCATGCCGCCTTGCCCGCTTCCGCTACCCTGGTTGAGCGCCGAGCCATACGTTTCGGGAATTTTCGACTTGAACGACCCCATGTAACGCTGGTACGCCAGACCGGCCTCTTCGCCGAGCATCGGCTGCTCCGGAGCAGCTTGACTATTACTGCGTTGCAGATCGAGCCACGCCGCTGTCGCATGACCGACTTCGCTACGGTCGACCGCCGGCACAGATGCGCTCTGAGCACATGCGATCTCCAGCGTGCCGGCTGCCAACACCGCGATCAACGCGCCACAAGCCAGTCTCGGCATTCCTCTGCTTCTTCCCTGATATTTCATATGGTCTCTCCTGCGCGTCAGCCCGTTATTGTGCGAACCGCTGCAGCAAACGCGGCGCGGGTTCCATCATTGCCTGAGCACTAGCGACAGGTCCTGGCTGAATTCCTTGTGACCGCCCAGCTCCCAATGGTTGTGCGCGTGCTGCAGCAGTGATTTTGGCCGCTTCGCTGCGGATCGCCGCACGCACGTCCAGCGAGAACTTCTGCTGATTCATCAACGCCTGCGACCGATCCGCCTCGCCATCGACGAGCAGATACAGCGCTATATTGCTGGCGATCTTCGGATTGTTCTGGTCAAGCTCCGCTGCTTTCATCAGCGGCACCCGGGCACCACTGATATCACCCGCACGCATACGCGCGTAACCGAGATCCGATAGCAGTGATGCATCTGTCGGCGCCAGTTGCGCTGCCTGCTGCAACTCACCCACGGCGCGACCGAAGTCACCTGATGCACCCGCAATCAACCCCAGACCACGGTGCCCGCGCGCTGCGAGCGGCGTTTGCAGCAATCGCGCATACGCACTCGCGCTCGCCTCAGGTTGATCTGTCATGCGCAAGGCGTCGGCGCGCAACAGAATCGTGTCCGGTGTTACCCCATACTGTTTTTCATAGGCATCGATATGTGCGAGCGAGGCGAAATACAGCCCTTGCGATTGCATGCGGTCGATCAGCCCAAGATACATTCCCGGCGTATCAGGTGCCGGGTCCCGATTGGCCTGCTGGATTAAAGCCTGGCGCTCAGCCTGCGGGCCGACACCATAGCCCATATCCTTGGCGCAAGCACCAAGCAGCGCAAGCGCAATGGTGGGGACAATACACTGCGCCATCCGTACAAAGCCATTCGGTCTGAGATTCAAATTCATCGCCATGTCCCTATCGATTCATCGCTTTCAGCGCATGGGATACCGAAAGAACACCGGGCCCCGCGGTGACAATCATCAACGCCGGAAGCAAGGTCAGGATCATCACGCCGGTCATCTTCACCGTCATCCGGCCGATACGTTCACGCAACATCGCGCGACGCGTTTCGCGTAGACGGTCGCCAAACTGCTTGAGCGGTTCTTGCACTGCCCCCCCGTGGCGATCGACCTGAATCAGCAGACGCACCACTGCTTGCAAATCCTCATTCTCGTAACTTGAAGCAAGCCGTTGCAATGACTGCTCCCGGGTGCGGCCGGCAGCAAATTGCCGCTGCGCTATCGCCAACTCGCTGGACAGCACGGGCAATATTCCGTGGAAGTCGTTAACCATCACCTGAAGACTCTGATCCAATGACAAACCGACACCCTGAAGCAAACGCAAAAGATCGACCAACATCGGCAATTCGTCAACGACGCCGCGGCGCCGTGCCGCCGCACGCCGGCTCAGGACAATCTTTGGGATCATGATGCCGACCGCCACCGCGACGATCAGCAGCATCACGTAGCGCGGGCCATCTATACGGCCACCGAGGAGCGTGCCGACGAGCAGTGGCAGAACGATCGCGCAAGCGAGCCTGGCAATCAGGAAAAGCCCGCGAGTACGCGCATCAACAAAACCACATTGCTCCAGCAGGCGGCGATCCTCCTCCGCCACGATATGCCGGCCAACTGGCGTATCAAGCCAGCGAATGCCGGTATGTGCAAAGCGTTCGAGCACTCCCTTCATGCCCCTCGCAGGTGCGCTTGCAACCTGCCTGGCTGCAGCCGCATCACCGCCGCGCGCCGCTGCAGCTACGGCGTTTTGCAACGCGCGCTCGTCCAGAGCCTGCGTGAGTGTGCGATCGCTCCTTCGAGCAGCAACGATTCGAGCGATCAGAAGTCCTGCGATCAGGAGTGAAGCCAGCGCCGCGAGACTCAGGGCGAGGACGAGCAGATATTCTGGTTGGGCTGTCATGATTTCAGCCGAGCCAGTCGGTACAGCAAATACGCGCCAAGCAGTTGCAGACCGAACGCGAGGTAGAGAATTTGGCGCCCACCCGGGTCGAACCACATTGATCCGAAATAAGTCGGGTTGGTCAAAATCAGAAAACCGCCAATTCCGACCGGCAGCATCCCGAGCACCCAGGACGACATACGCGTCTCTGAGGACATCGCAACGAGTTCACGTTCGGCCTGCTCAAGATCGCGCATGAACGACGCCATCCTGTCGAGCATCACATCGGCCCGGCCGCCGTACTTGACAGAGAGCCTCAACACCGCTCCGACCAACTCCAGTTCGCGGGCACCATACAACAATGCAACGTGAGAAAGCGCGCGATCGATTTCGACACCGGAACGCAGCATTCGCGACACATGATCCAGGCATTCGCGCAGCGGTGCTTCAGTGGTTTGTAGCGCGGCCTGGAACGCCGCTGGCACACTGTTGCCAAGCGTTATCAGACGCACAATGCCATCAAGAAACGACGGCAACTGCCGCACGATTGTCTGGCGGCGTTTGTGCGCGCGCATCGACAGCACGAAGTAGAGAAACACGAGGCATGCGAGCAGCGCCACCCCGCCTGCCAGTGCGCCCCCCTCTTTTGCCGCCACGAGGCACAACGCCAGTCCGGTGCCCACAACGATCAGAGTGAGCGCACGGGATTTTCGCAGGCCCGCACGATTCATCAGGTTACCGAATGAATAGCCGATTTGCGCACTCACATATCGCCAGTATTCATTCAGGCTTGCCCCGGCCGCCGGCGCCTGTGGTGCAAACGAAACAGTTGGCGTCACCCGACGTGCGGCCGCGGTACGGGACACCGGCATGGACACCGCCGGCTGCGCAGCGGCCATCCGGCTGTCAATGAAGCGCTCCGTAGTCGCCTGGTCTTTACGTTGCGCATCGCGCTGCAATATCAGCAGCGCGCCTGCTGCGCACAGCAGCGCAAGCGCGGCAAAGACCATGACCGCGCTAGACATTGAAGCCTCCGCCAAAACCACCGCTCCCGGTGTCGAAGCCACCGCCAAAACCGCCGACGTTAGTCGAACCGCCAAGCGCCTGCCGGAAGCGCGCCAGTTTCGGTGAGTGCGGGTGAATGCCGAGCGAGACCCATTGATCCAGCTCTTCTCCGTCCGGCGTCATCATCGGCTCATAACGATAGAGCTCCTGAGTCGCGATAATGTTGTCGGAGAGCCCGGTCACTTCGGTGATCGACAAGATCCGCCGACGCCCATTCGACAAGCGGCCGATCTGCACTATGAAATCAATCGCGTTGGCGATCTGGCGGCGGAGGCTCGACTCGGTACCTTGAAAGCCCGCGAAGCCGGCCAGCATTTCCAGCCTGTAGAGACATTCACGCGGCGAACTGGCGTGCACCGTGCCCATCGAGCCGTCGTGACCCGTGTTCATCGCCTGCAGCATTTCCAGCACTTCCCCGCCACGCACTTCGCCGACGATAATCCTGTCCGGCCGCATCCGCAGCGTGTTGCGCAGAAGATCGCGAATCGTCACGACACCCGCGCCGTCGAATCCACCCGGACGACTTTCGAGCCGCACCACATGCGGATGGTTGAGCGAAAGCTCAGCCGTATCCTCGATCGTCACGACGCGTTCCGCTTCCGGGATATAAAACGCCAGTGCGTTAAGCAGCGACGTTTTCCCTGAACTCGTCCCGCCGGACACCAGCACATTGCAGCGCGCGGCGACCGCCGCTTCGAGCAGTGCGCCAATTTCCGGACTGTAAGTACCGTTGCCGAGCAGATCATCGGGCCGCAGCGGATCTTTGCGAAACTTGCGAATCGATACGATCGGCCCGTCTATCGACAGCGGTTCGATCACCACGTTGACGCGGCCGCCATTTGGCAAGCGCGCATCGACCATCGGATTCGATTCGTCAAGACGACGACCGATCGGCGCAAGGATACGCCGCACGATGCGCAGCAAATGCGCGTTGTCGGCAAAGCGCACTGGAATTCTGGTCAGAATACCGTGGCGCGATACGTACACGTCGTTGTAACCGTTAATCAGAATGTCTTCGACGGCCGTATCGTTCAGCAAATCCTCAATGGGACCAAAGCCCGCAAGCTCCTTGGTGAGCGCCTCTGCAATGGACCTGACTTCGCTCTCGTTGATCGGTATCCGGCGCAGCCGCACGAAGCTGTCTATCTCCAGATCGACGAACTGGTTGATCGCATTACGCGACCAGCGGCCGAATTCGGAACCGAGTTCCTCGATCCGAGTAAGCAGATGCTCGTGCGCCGCGTTCTTGATGTCCTGGAACTGCTGGCTATGCGCGAACGAGGGCGCGTCGTCGGCAAATTCGATTTCTTTTGCCATCGTCTATGACCGCTTGTAAGTGGTTGGAATGAAGCGCTTGAGCGCGCCCAGCGCGGATTTGCTGCCTGCTTGCGAGGTTGCGCGCGCCGCGCCGCCGAGTCGTTCGATCAAGGGTTCGAGCGCGCGCACGTAGGGGTCGCGCGCGGCGGCATCGGCCAGCAGATGTCCCTGATTGACCGCCTGCCCAAGCGTGATGCGCCGCTCCGGCAAACTGGCCAGCAACGGAATCTCCAGCCGCTGCGCAATCTGTGCGGCGGCGAGCCCGAGGTCGGCGTCGAACTTGTTGACGATCAGTTGCACATTCGCCGTGTCCACCCCTTCCTCGCGCAACGCGTCGAGCACGCCGACCGCCGATACGATCGAGGCCACACCCTGATCGCACACCAGCCAGGTTTCGTCGGCGGCCTGCACGACGTGAGCGATGAACTCGCTGTTGGTGAAACCGCCGAGATCGACGATCTGTTGATCGAAGAACGCGCGCAGCCGGTTCAGCAAGCCGATCGACGACGAATACGAGACCTCGCGCATATCGGCGAGATTGGGCGGCAACGTGGTGAGCGCGAGACCGCTCGAATGATGGGACAGCGCTGTGTGCACGAAAGTCTGGTCGAAGCGGCGCAGATTGCGCACGGCTTCGACGAAATTGAATTCGCTACGCGTGTTCAGAAGCAACGAGCCGTCACCAGCGGGCAGGCCGAGATCGAGCAAAGCGGCTTGCCGGCCTTGGGCGACGTCGCGTCGCTGCAACATCACGGCGAGGTTCGCGGCCAGTGTGCTGACCCCCATGCCGATGCGCGCGCCCAGTAGCGCGGTGACGTGTCCATGGCGGCTGACCGGTTCGACAAGGTTGTCCAATACCTGGCGTGTAATGCGCAACGCATCTTCGGCCGGAGCGGACACATCGATAAAATCGCGCACGCCGGCACGCAACGCGGCCAGCGCGCTTTCAGGCTCAGCGAGCGATCCGAGCGCGACGATCTGCATGCCGGGATAAGCTGCGCGCACCGCACTCGCCGCAGCGCTCGCCGCGGCGGCACGGCCACCGGAAAAATCGACGAACACCAGCGACGGGTTCAACGCCGCAATGCGCTGCATCAACATCGAGGGATCGAGTGTGGCCGCTTCGACCACGCCAGCGCCCACCAGCGTATCGGCGAGCCAATGCACGTGCGCGTCGGCTAGCGACGCGAACACGAAATAGTCGGTGACCGCCCTTTCAGTCAATGAATGCGTTCTCGCGTTCATGTTGGACATCCTTTTGCGGCATTGGCAGAAACGCCGCCGCCTTGTACTGCTCGCTACAACGCGCGACCTGAATCGAAGCGCAAGATACCTTGTCGCAGTGCCGGAGCACGCCACAGGCTGAATGCTCTGACCGGCTCACTTCGAGAACCCTGGTGCAGCATCCGGGGATGCGACTCCGCCGATCAACGCGCGCCACACCGGACCGTTGCGCTGCTCAGCCTGCTCACCTGGAGTGGACGGCAGCGTTGCACCCTTCGCAAGCGGAGACACCAGATGAGGTGTCACGATAATCACAAGTTCCTTGTCGTTCTGCTGGTAGCTCAACTGCTTGAAGAATGTGCCGATGATCGGCAGATCGCCTAGCAATGGCACCTTTCCAACATTCGAGATCGTTTCGCGATCAATCAGGCCACCAATTACGAAGCTCTCGCCATCGCCGAGCTCAACCGTCGTGTCGGCGCGCCGGGTGGTAATTGCGGGAACCGACACGCCGCTAATCGTCACGGCATTGGAGAAATCCAGTTCACTCGCCTCCGGCGCGACTTTCAGTGCAATTCGCTGTGGGCTAAGCACGGTCGGCGTAAGCGTCAGGCCTACGCCATAAGGTTTGTATTCAATCGACGTCGTACCGAGCCCTTGGGGAATCGGCACCGGGATCTCTCCACCGGCGAGAAAACTCGCGCTTTGCCCGGACAACGCAACAAGTGTCGGTTCTGCCAGAACCCGTGCGAGGTTGTTGCTCTCCAGCAGGCTCAGGTTTGCGAACAGCCCATGCGTGGCGGAGTTGAAAATCAGGTTGAACGCCGACGATATCGGCGTCGTCATGCCCGTTTGCGGTTGCTGTCCCGCGGTCGCGGAAACCGAGGTCAGCGCCGATGGAGCAAACGAGCCAAACGAAAATCCGTTGTTCTGTTTGAAGAAATTGAAGCCCACTTCCTTAAGCACCGAGCGGCTGAACTCGATCACCCGCACGTCGACCTGCACCACCGAACGCGTGGCGACCGTCGACGTGTCGTACGTCGCGACTCCTGCGCCAGCGCCGCCGCCAGTCCCGCCCGTGTCACCACCCTTACCGCTCGCACCGACGCCGGCAGCACCACCGGAGCCACTACCGCTGTCCCCGCGCGCCGCGCGCTGACGCGCTTCGATTTCCGCAGCCACGACTGCTCGCTGGTGCTTTTCCATCGTCGGCGTCGCGCCGGAAATCAGCGCAGTATCGCCGAGAACTTTCACATCGGGCGTGTCAGGTCCGAGCAGCGTTCGCGAGGCCGCGGTAGTCACGTTGACCGTATAGGAAATCGGCACATCTTTACCGCGCTCCCAAAGCATGATGCTGGTGGTGCCCGGAGATTTCCCGATCAACAGCACACCGCCCTGCTTGTCGCCTTTTATGATCAACACGTCAGCGACGCTCGGGTCGCCGATCGCGACACGTCGCAAGGTGTGGCCGCTTGCGAGCGTTTGCTGCGAGCCGACGAAAATGTCGAGATTCTGTGCACCGGCAGCGGCATCGCTCACCGACGACACGGCGAGCGATGCTGCGCACAGCATCCCCATGGTCCCGTATGCAAAAAGGCGTTCTTTCATTTTGTTTTGGGCGCGTGTGGCCGCCTGCTCCCTGAAACTGCTATCGAGCGACCATTTCGGCGCGCCCACCCCGTATGACTTCAATCGCACCATTCGTATTTCCCGCAACCCGCGTCGTAGGGATTGCAATCCGTGGTGCCGCCAGTGTTCGACCAACCGTGTTTCCTGCTGTACCCGACAACGCATCAAGCGAGATGCCGGCGGCCGCGCGAGTCGAATCCTTGATAGGCTCTCCACCCGCTTGCGCTGAGGTCTTCAACACCGCCGGCAGCGCTGCGAATGCGCTCGCATCGACGACTTCCGCGTCGTTCGGATTACGCAACGCGAATACAAGACGACCGGATGTCTCGGCGAGCGTCAACCGATCCACGTCGGCGACTGGCACCGCAAGCACCGCGGTGCGCACCATTCCGTTCGGATCACCCGAATTGTCGTTGCCCGCCGTGGCATTACCGAAAGCCAACACGCGCAACTTCGAGATCAGGAGGCGCGCCTGCGTGCGATCGATTTCGACATTGCCACCCATGTTTCCGTCGCGCTTCAGCGTAAAGAAAACATCGACGAGATTGCCGGGCCGCAACCGGTTGCCGACCGCGTTGGATTCGTCGACGCGCACAGCGATCGCGCGCTCACCCGGTGCGATGTGCTCAGCGATTCCCGACGACAATTGCGCTTCCAGTACTGGAGTCTGCGCACCGATATCCGCATTGGGAATACGGCCCGCAAGCTGCGCCGGATCGGTGAAGGCACCGTTCGGATTGATCGGCAGCGACTGGACTCGCAGTCCGTCGGCCGTGATTGGCTGGCCGGCAGGCAAAATACGCGTTGCTACAACCACAGGAAAACTGGCTTGTGCGACCGACGTTGCGGGCATGCTAACCGGCTTACGCGAAAGCGTTACAGCGAAGATGCCGAGCAACAAGGCCAATACAATCAGCACGCCCGCGGCAATTTTGGTTAGTTTAGGCATGCTGGTTCACTGAATAAGTCGATTGCGCCCGCCGGCTTACGCACGCGGAAGAGCCAAACAGCGCGGTGCGAGGAGTAGCAGATGCGTAAGTCACAGTATGTTCACCGGATTGAGTTGCACCGTTGCAGTACTGCTCAGGTTCTGTGGCAGCAAGAGACCGAGACCCGGCAACGTCGGTATTAGCGGGCTGGCGGCGTAGTTATAGGTCACTGTTACGGCGATGCAAGTCATGGTTGAGTCGTAACTGCAATTCGCTTGCGCAGTCTGGCAGGCGGCGGTCTGAATCATCTGCGCAAGCATGTGAGTGGCCGTATTGCAAGCGGCGGTGGTACGTAAGCCGATCGCGCCAGACACACTGCTCGCCGCTTGATAATTCAATGCCGCGCGCGCCCCCTCCGCGGTGGCGAGGGTTAAGCTCTGTTGCGCAACGAAGATCATGCTGAACGTCACGATCACATAGAAAATCGAGAAAAAGATCGGAAACACCAGCGCAAATTCGACAGCAGTCGCCCCGCCCTGCATAGCTTTTCGGCAACTCTGCAAACGCACGAATTTGCGGGATTTACCTTGGGTCATCGTATGCTCCCCGCTATGACCTGGGTCGCGAGCCATGCGATCGTCGGCAATGTCAGGCATGCAACGAAAGGTGTGGCGCGCCTGCCTGCCAATTCGAATGTCGGTGCTCGACGCCGCAGCAACGATGCGAAACGGGTGCGCGTGGTAATTAGCAGCCAGGCTGCATGAACACCAGCCGCCAGACTGGCGACTGCCCACAAACCGAACAACGCATGCACACCGCACCATGCACCGAGCACCGCGAACACTTTGACGTCCGCAGCCCCCATCACACCCATGGCAAAGAAAGGCAGCAATGCGATTAGTCCCACTGCGGCGCCGACTGAAGCCTGCGCAATGGAAATGCCGAATGGATTCTGGCGCAGGAGTGCGCAAACCAATGCCGCTACCAAACCGGTAGCGATTATTGAATTCGAAATGCGCCGGCTCCGACAGTCGCACACGGCGACCCACGCTGCCCACGCGACGAACAGGAATAGAGTGACGGACGAGTTCATGTCAGCCTCGACAGGCGAAACAAAACGCATATGGACCATGACAGCAGTCCATATGCTTCCTATCGGGAAAACCCCTGAATAATTACCAAGCCGACCGATGCGAACATCGGCTTTCCGAAAGCTTCGAATGCAGGGGTCTTGCAGTCTATTAAGCTGCTGGCAACAGGGCCACAATGGAGGCGAAGGCCGCCTTCAATTGCACCCCTAAACCTTGAACTGTCGCCCCAATAACGACGACGATAAGGCCGGCAATCAACCCGTATTCCAGAGCCGTCACGGCCCGGTTATCTCTCAGGAAGCGTTTGGCGAACTTTTTCATTTTTACCCTCGGACTTTCATTTATTTCGTTTGTTTACGTGCTGCTTCGGATGACGGAGTCTTGCGCGCTACGGACCATTGGTCTCTCATTCCTGGCCCTGCTTGTTGCGCCGCAGAAGCACCGCCTTGCAGCCGGCTTCAATAAAACAGATGTCTGTTAGCTGTCTGTTCGATTACGCACCTCCCTCGTCAATCCTTGCTGCTTTCGGGTTTTATAGCCGAACAATCATATTTAAGCAATTGTCCGCTGCCCTTAGCCCCACACCATATGCGTTTTGGTGTCGTACTCAGGTTAACGGCAGTTCGTGCGTTGCAGCACATAGGAATAACCATGAGTTAGATTCGCTGCACTAATTATTTGTTTGAACAGAACGTTTCAAGCGCAAGAAACCCTCGCGCTGCGCTTGCGTTACGCCGTGTTTCGTAACGGCGCGCGCGGCTCGTTACGTTACGCAGCCCCCGCAAACGTTTAGCGGATTGATATTGGCACGCTATATCCGAGTTAGCGGACACTCCATCAATTCCTCGCAAAGCCATATCAGATATGGCTTCACGCCCTTCAGTAAAAAAATATCCCGCATTACTCAGTCGAAATGGCACGGCTCATGCAGAGATAGGCACGCAGCAACACCCAATAACACATGCGATGCGAGGGCGACATGAACATTCAAACGGCCAACACTACAGTACGAACAACCCTGATTGCGGCCAGCGTGGCAGCGATGCTTTCTCTTGGCGCTTGCGGGGGCTCCGGAACCCTTAGTTCCGGTACCGGCAGCAACAGCACCGGCAGCGGTTCCGCCGGCGGCACCCTGTCCACCACCAGCGGCACCGGGGGCACCAGCGGCAGCGGCTCGATGGGTTCGGGCGGCTCCGGCTCCACCTCCGGCAGCACCAATTCGGGAAGCAGCTCGGGTACGGACAGCGGAACGGGAACAGGCACAACCCCGGTCGCGAATGCGCTCGGCACAGTCATCGGCAATTCCAGCGGCGTGGTCAGCGATGTCGGCGCGACGGTCTCGAGCATTGGCACCGTGATCGGCTCGCAAAACCTGCCCGGCGTCAGCTCGCAAACCACCCAGGCCGCCGGCGGCATCGTGCAGCAAGTCGGTTCGGCAGTATCGACGCTCGGCAACGGCGTATCCCAAGGACTCGGCCAACTCGGCACCGGCGGTAACGCGGTCGGCACAACGGTCTCGAGCCTCGGTGGTGTGGTCGGTCATGTCGGCGGCGCCGTGACGGACGCGGGCAACCTCGTGACGAGTCTCGGCAGCGGCCCGCTCGCGCCGCTGGCGGCGGTCACCACCCCGCTCGGCGGTGTCGTCGATACGCTCGGCGGTGCCGTGACCAACGCCGGCAGCACGCTCACCACCGCACTCTCGACAGGTCCGGTTCAGCAGATCACGCAAACGCTCAGCACCGCGATCACCCCGATTACCTCGATGGTCGCAGCGACCACGCAGACTGTCGGCAACACGACGGGCCTCGGCGCACCGCTGAACGGTCTGCTCTCGACACTCGGCGGTGGCCTCGGCAAGGCCGGCACGCTGATCGGCGCAACCGGCGGCAATCCGATCACAGCCGCTCTTGGCCATACGGTCACCGATACGGGCACCACGGTCGCATCGTTGGGCGGTCTGCTCACCGGCGGCACCAGCGGCAACCCGCTTGCTCCACTCACCAGCGTGCTCGGTGGCTTGACCGGCGGCTCCAGCAGCGGCCCGCTCGCCCCGCTCACCAGCGTACTCGGCGGCTTGACCGGCGGCTCCGGCTCCAGCAGCAGCCCGCTTGCCCCGCTCACCAGCGTACTCGGTGGCTTGACCGGCGGCTCCGGCTCCAGCAGCAGCCCGCTCGCTCCGGTTACCGGCTTGCTCGGCAGCGTGACGGGCGGCCTTGGCGGCGCCTCGAGCGGCAGCAGCCCGCTGGCGCCTGTCACCGGTCTGCTCTCGAGCGTGACCAACGGCCTGAGCAGCGCGACCGGTGGCAGCAGCAGCCCGCTTGCCCCGGTTACCGGCCTGCTCTCGAGCGTGACCGGTGCACTCGGCGGCGTCACCACCGCAGCCGCCACGCCGGCCGCGACGACCAGCACCACCTCGACCGCCTCGAGCCCCGGTCTCTCGCTGTCGAGCACCAGCGGCAAGGGGTCGTCGGCCAGCAACCCGCTCGCCCCGGTGACGTCGCTCCTCGGCGGCCTGCTCGGCGGTCTGGGTGGGAAGAAGTAAGCCATGCGGTCGCAGCCGTCGAAAGAAGCGCGGTCACCAGTACCCGGAGTGCGGCCCGCCCGCTGTACTCCGGCTCTGCCGGAACCTGGCTGAATTGAGCCGCGCCGCTCAAACACCCGTTACACCGGCGCACGGAAACAACGCACACGACATCCAGAAGACACTGAGACACTGAGGAGCACACATGTCCACCCAACGTTTTTTTTCTCTCCATGCGGCATGCGCGACCGTGTCGTCGTTGCGCGCACCGTTGATCGCCGTAGCGGTCGCAGGCTTGCTCGCCGCATGTGGCGGCAATGGCGTCACTGTGCCATCGAGCGCGTCCGGCAGCGGTAGTGCCGGCGGCGGCGGTACGACCAGCGGCGGCCCGCCCACCACCTCGACGTCGAGCACCAACGGCGTCGCCACCGCCGCGGCAAAGACCACCAGCGACCTCGGCAACACGATCGCCTCGCAGACCATTCCGGGCCTCAGCCCGCAAGTCACGCAAGGTCTCGGCAACGCAGTCTCGAGTACCAGCACCACGCTGAATTCGCTCGCCAATGCGGTGAGCGACGGCGTCGGGCAAATCGGCGTGACCTCCAATCCGGTCGGCACCACGGTCGCCGGACTCGGCTCGGTGGTCAGCTCGACGAGCGGTGTCGTGCAGGGTCTGAGCACGACGGTCGGTGGCCTCGGCACCGGCAATCTCGCGCCGCTGTCGCCGCTCACGACGCCGTTGGCAGGCGTGCTTTCCACCACCGCCGGCGCGCTGAACGCGGGTGGCGCGACGCTCGGCAATACGCTGGCCTCGGTGCCGGTGCAACAGATCACCCAGCCGCTCAGCACCGCGATCACACCGATCGTGCAGACCGCCGGGCTCGTGACGCAGACGGTCGGCACGCAGACCGGCCTCGGCGCGCCGGTCGGTGGCCTGCTTGCGCAAATCGGCGGCGCGGTGAGTTCGGCCGGCACGCAAGTCGGCGCGACGACGAAGAATCCGCTCGGCGCCGATGTCGGCAATCTGGTCAGCTCGCTCGGCAACACGGTGACGAACGCCGGCGGCCTCGTCAATCCGAACGGCCCGAATGGCGCGAATCCGATTCCCGGCTTGATCACGAGCCTCGTCGGCAGCACCAACGTCGCCGTCGTCAATGGGCCGCCCGCCAACGGCAGCCCGTTCGGCCCGCTGCAAAACACGCTCGCGAGTCTCGGGCTCGGCAACAACCCGCTCGGCTCGGTCTCGACCCTGCTCGGCGGCACACCGCTGGCAGGCCTGAGCTCGGCACTGGGCGGCACGCCCCTGAGCGCGCTGACCTCGGGAACGGGCGGCTCGCCGCTCGGTTCGCTGACCTCTCTGCTGGGCGGCACGCCTTTGAGTTCGCTGACTTCGACGTTGGGCGGATTGGGTGGGTTGGGCGGCACGGGTAGCGCATCGAATCCGCTGTCGTCGCTGACGGGCGCGCTCTCCGGCGTGACCAGCAGCACCTCGGGTAGCAGCGGCGGCCCGCTCGCCCCCGTAACCGCCCTCGTCGGCCAGTTGACCGGCGCGCTCAGTTCGGCGGCCGGCTCGACGAGCAGTTCGGGCAACTCGAGCAGCGCAACAGGCGGCTTGACGACGCTGCTCGGCGGCCTGGTGCCGGTGAGCCATAAGTAGTCCGCATAAGTTGCCGATCGATGCCGCGTGCATAGGACGTCGTTTCTGACGCCCCGTTACACAGTGCGCATGGCAACTCGCCTTATCACGTGCTCCGCGCTTGCGCAGATGATGCTCAAGCCCAACGGAGCACGTGACGTAATACATGCAAGCATGGCAGTATGCGTCGAGCCACACATAAGCGATCGCGACCAGCCCGGCCAGGCGGCGCGTCCGCAAGACAAGAACGGCATACGAGGAAAATCCGATGAAACTCGGGTACGGTAGTAAATGGACCCTCCTGCTCGCTGCGATTGCGGTAAGCGCGATGCAGGTAGACGCACAAGCGCAGTCACGCCCGGCTGGCCCGACAGTCGGCGGCAACCCACTCGATTCGCTGCCGCAGATCAAGGCGCCCGACAAGGGCCCGAACGTGACCATGCAGGTTGCACCGCAAGCCCCGCAACTTCAGGAACTGCTGGCCCGCCATCTGACGCCCTCCAAAATTCAGGTCGAGGGCGTGAAATCCATTCCGTTCGATGAAGTCGCGCAACGCTTCACGCCGCTCGTCGGCAAAGACACCACGATTGGCGATCTGATCCAGGTCGCCAACGGCGTCACCAAGCTGTATCAGGATCGCGGCTACGCGCTCTCGTTCGCGTTCATTCCCGCGCAGACCTTCGAGGGCGGCGTGGTACGCGTGACGGTGGTGGAAGGCTACGTCTCCACGGTCAAGGTAACGGGCAAGGCGGGGGCGGTGGAAGACAAGATCCGCGCGATCGCGGACCACATCGTCGCCGACCGGCCGCTCAGGCGCGCCACCTTCGAGCGTTACGTCAATGTGCTGGGCCTGCTGCCCGGCGTGAAGGTCGCGGCCAACGTGCCGCCGCCGCAAAATACCGACGGCGCCACGACGCTCGAACTAAACGTCGATCGCAAACCGTTCGACGTCAGCACCGGTATCGACTTCAACCACCCCGGCGTGCAAGGCTTGCTGACCGCCACCGAGAATGGTCTCACCGCGCTTGGCGAACAACTGAGCGTGTCGGCCTTGCTGCCGAAGGGCCGTGACAACGTCACCTATCTCGCCGCGCACGCCACGGTGCCGATCGGCAGCAACGGCTTGATCGGAAAGATCGACGCAACGCACTATCGCGGCAATCCGGTGGACAACCCGGGCCTGCCCTCCTATATCCAGCGCACGGTCATCAACGACAAGATCGGCGGCTCGCTGGCCTACCCGATCCTGCTGAACAACAAGCAAAGCGTGATCGGCACGGTCTCCGTCTACGCGTCGCACGACGAAGACAGGTACAACAACCAGCAGACCGGCGCGCAGATCGGCTTTCGCTCGCAGGTGCGGGTGCTGCAACTGCAGGCCGATTACGTGAACGTGGAAACCGGCCAGGTGCGCCGCGCGAGCGTCACGGTGGCAAAGGCATTCGATATTCTCGGGGCATCGAAATCCGGCGACACGAACGTGCCCGGCACTACCGTCACGAATCCGGCGTCGATCAACTTCGTGCGGACCGGCGCAAGCTTTTCACAAACCAACGAGTGGCCTTTGAAGATCGGCACCGCGGTTTCGTTGACCGGCCAATACAGCGCCGTCTCGCTGCCGACGTCGGAACAGATCTCGTTCGGCGCGCAACGCTTCGCGCAGGGTTATCAACCGGGTGAAGCATCGGGCGATTCGGGCTGGGGCGCGATGTTCGAAGTCAACCGGGGGTTTACACCGGGCTTCACCTATCTGCGCACCTTCACGCCCTACGTGTCGTTCGACATGGCTCGCGTCTACCTGCACGCGGGAACGCCGTCGCCGTCGAGGCTGTCGTCGATTGCATTCGGATTCCGGATCTCGGACGCGAAGTATTACAGCCTGGACCTGTCGGTAGCCAAGGCAATCGGCGACGCGCCGGTGGAGAGCACGTCACGCAGCCCACGCATCAACGCGACGTTCTCGTATCAGTTGAACTGAGGCCCGACAGTGCCGCGCCCTGATTAGAGGTTCCACTATCAAAAGGCGCGCGCACTTTCACGCGCACTTCACGTATTCTGCGCTGGTGATATGCAGCCTGCGGCATTCGAGCCGCGAGCCGCAGAACGATGTAGCCGAAGCTGAACCTGAGGGCCATGCCGGATACACCAGGCATCACGGCGACTGGAAGTTGAAAACCGCCCGAGATGTCCGAGATGTTAATAACGCCGCGCGACCATGATCGCGCCGTCTTTAATCAAGGAGGAAGACAACCATGCAATTCACTCAACACGCGCGCACGATCGCGCTTCGCACAGCCAAACATGCCGCCCTCGCCGGCGTGCTTCTCGTCAGCGCCATCACGGCGATGGCACAAACCGATTCGCCGGTCGGCACATGGCAGACCATCGACGATCACACCGGCCAACCGAAAGCACTCGTGCAGATTACGCAGGACAGCAACGGCTCGCTGAACGGCAAGGTGATCAAGGGACTCAATGCGAACGATCAACCGGATCGCCGCTGCACCGAATGCACGGATGCGCGCAAGGACCAGTTGATTCTCGGCATGACGATCATCAACGATATGAAAAAGGACGGCGACGGTTGGGATAACGGGCAGATTCTCGACCCGGAAAACGGCAAGGTCTACAAGTGCAAGATGCACCTGGAAGATGGTGGGAACAAGCTGGTGGTGCGCGGCTACATTGGCGTTTCGCTGCTAGGCCGCTCGCAAACCTGGATTCGTCAGCAATAGTGAGCGAGTGGCTCAGGCGCCGGCGCCTGCGACGGGATTGAAATACGGCGCGAAGTTAATGCGCTATCAGGGCAACTACCGCAGTCCTGATAGCGCCACAAGAAACGGCCAGCGATTGCGATCGCCTGGCCGTTTCTTGTTTGAGCCTGGCTGACTGGCGTTGTCATGCAGCGTGCTTGAAGGGGGACGCATACGCGAACGGTGAAGACGGCAACGGTTTGACCGCAACCGAGCCGTACGCCGAAGGTGCTGCGGCCGCGACCTTCTCCGCGTCGACGCTCTTCTGTTCCGCGCTCACATGCTTGCGCATGCGCGCTTCCATCAGATTGCAAAGCTCTTCGCTTCCGGCGCCAAACAACTGATCCATCACGCGCTTGAGCACGCCGGATTCGTACCACGCCTTGAAGCGGCGATGACAGGTCTGATACGACGGATATTTGCGCGGCATGGCGGACCAGGTCGCGCCGCTGTACATCACCCACAATACGCCGTTGAGCACCGAGCGGGTGTTGGCAAGCGGCCGGCCACGCAGTTCGGAGCGCGGACGCAATTCAGGGAGCAACGGTGCAACACGTTGCCATTCTTCGTCATTGATATCGCGGTACGGATTCATGGTTACTCCTTTGTCAAAACCATGACAAAGAAGATATCCAGTCGTCCGCAGGCGGAATATAAGACCAATCCGAATCTTGAAAATACGCCTTCTTACATCGCCTGTTCGGCGAGCGGATCGTGATCTATCGCAAAAGCATTTGCGCCCGCGTCATGCGACGGCTCAGGTCAGCGAGGTATCGACGATCCGGCGCGGGGCGTCGAGATACTCTTTCGATTGCATTTCAATAATGCGCGACACCGTCCGCGTGAATTCGTTAGCCATCGGACCGTCGACGTACAACTGATCGGGCGGCACCGCGGCCGACATCAGCAGCTTGACCTTGTGGTCGTAGAACACGTCGATCAGCCACGTGAAGCGGCGCGCCTCCGAGGCCATGCGCACCGACATCTGCGGCACGCCGGACAGGATCACCGCGTGAAACCGGCTCGCCAGTTCCAGGTAATCGTTCTGCGAACGCGGACCGCCGCACAATGTCGCGAAATCGAACCACACGACGCCGTCGGCGCGGCGCAGCGCCTTCAGCTCGCGCTTTTCGATGCGCAGGATAGGACTCTCGTCCGGAACCGCTGCAAGGCGCGAAAACGCGTCGCGCAACGCTTTGTCGGACGCCGCACCAAGCGGCGTGTGATACACCTCGACCTGAGCCAGCGTGCGCTTGCGGTAGTCGATGCCCGCGTCGACATTGATCACGTCGAGCTTCGACTTGATCAGCTCGATGGCCGGCAGCATGCGGTCGCGATGCAGTCCGTCCGGATACAACGTGTCCGGATCGTAATTGGACGTCATCACGAACTGCACCCCGTTCTCGAATAGCTTGTCGAGCAGACGGTAGAGAATCATCGCGTCGGCAATATCCGAGACGTGGAACTCGTCGAAACAGATCAGCCGGTAACGCTTGGCGATACGACGCGCGAGTTCGTCGAGCGGATCGGCCGTGCCTTTCAGTTCTTCCAGTTCGCGATGGACCTCGCGCATGAACTCGTGGAAATGCAGGCGCGTTTTGCGCTGTACCGGCACGACCATGTAGAAGCTGTCCATCAGGAAGCTTTTGCCCCGCCCTACGCCGCCCCACATGTACACGCCACGCGGCAGATCCGGGTGGATGATCAGCTTCTTGAACGCATTCGAGCGGCGCGACTTGTATTCGACCCACTCTTCATAGCACCGCTGCAGACGGTCGACCGCCGCACGTTGCGCCGGGTCCGATTGATAGCCTCGCGTCTGCAGTTCTTTCTCGTAGTATTCGGTGACGTTCATTGTGTTGCTGCAAAAAGAAAGGCGGGAGGGAGTGAACCCGCCCGCCTTCGTGGTGATACCAGAGTTGCGTTCAGTCAGGCGTGCGCGTGATTACATGTTCAGCGCGCGCTTGTCCACGGCGAGTGCCGCTTCGCGCATGACTTCCGACAGCGACGGGTGCGGATGGCAAATACGGCCGATGTCTTCCGAGGCCGCCTTGAATTCCATCGCCACCACGGCTTCCGCGATCAGGTCCGATGCGTTCGCCGAGATGATATGCACGCCGAGCAGTTCGTCGGTCTTCGCGTCGGCGATCATCTTGACGAAACCATCCGCCTTGTTGATGCCCAGCGCGCGGCCGTTCGCCATGAACGGGAACTGGCCCGTCTTGATCTCGCGGCCTTCGGCCTTCAGTTGCTGCTCCGTCTTGCCGACCCACGCGATTTCCGGTTCGGTGTAGATCACCCACGGAATGCAGTTGTAGTCGATATGCGGCTTCTGACCGTCAATGATTTCAGCGACCAGCACGCCTTCATCTTCAGCCTTGTGCGCGAGCATCGGGCCACGCACCACGTCGCCGATTGCGTACACGTTCGGCACAGCCGTCGCGCAGTGGTCGTCGACGTCGATGAAGCCGCGCTCGTTTGCCTTCAGGCCGATCGCTTCGAGACCGAGGTTGTCGGTGTTCGGCACGCGGCCGATCGACACGATCAGGCGGTCGGCTTCGAGCGTTTGCGCGTTGCCGTCCTTGTCCGTGTAATTGATCGTGACGCTCTTGTCGGTGGTCTTGATTTCGCCGACCTTCACGCCGACGTGAATATCCAGACCCTGCTTCTTGAATTGCTTGGCGGCTTCCTTGGCGAGCGCCTGGTCGGCCGCACCGAGGAATTCCGGCAGCGCTTCGAGCACGGTCACGTCCGCGCCGAGACGGCGCCACACCGAACCGAGCTCCAGACCGATCACGCCCGCGCCGATCACGGCGAGCTTCTTCGGCACGGAGTCGAACGTCAGTGCGCCTTCGTTGTCGGCGACGATCTTGTTGTCGACCGGAACGTTCGGCAGATGGCGCGCCTTCGAGCCGGTCGCGATGATGACGTTCTTCGCCGTCACGACTTCGGTCTCGCCTTCGCCGCTGACTTCGATCTGCACGCCGGCGTCCGTCTTGCCGGTGAACTTGCCATGGCCCTTGAGCCACGTGATCTTGTTCTTGCGGAACAGGAATTCGATACCCTTGGTCATCTTCTCGACGATGCCTTCCTTGCGGGCCAGCATCTTCGCGATATCGACCTGCACGTTTTCCACGCTGATACCGTGGTCGGCGAGGTGATGCGACGCATTTTCAAATTCTTCCGACGACGCGAGCAGCGCCTTCGACGGAATGCAACCCACGTTCAGGCACGTGCCGCCGAGCTTCAGCGCGCCGGCCGGGTTCTTCCATTTTTCGATACATGCAACCGTCTTGCCGAGTTGTGCGGCGCGGATTGCAGCGATGTAGCCGCCGGGGCCGGCGCCGATCACGACGACGTCAAATTCTTTGGACATGACAATCCTTTGGATGGCGGAATAGCGCGCGGCTACGCTTCGTAGCGCGCGTCGTTCCTGTACTGCGGAATGCGAAAGACTTGATGCTTGCCTGGTTCTTATATGGCGCCGGCTTGCACAATGACAAGCCGGCGCCGCAGAAGCCAGTATTTACAGGTCGAGCAGCAGGCGCGCCGGGTCTTCCAGCGCATCCTTCATGGCGACCAGCGACAGCACCGCTTCGCGACCGTCGATGATCCGGTGGTCGTACGACAGCGCCAGATAGTTCATCGGACGGATCACGATCTGGCCGTTCTCGACCACAGCGCGTTCCTTGGTGGCGTGCACGCCCAGGATAGCGGATTGCGGCGGGTTGATAATCGGGGTCGACAGCATCGAGCCGAACACACCGCCGTTCGAGATCGAGAACGTACCGCCCGTCATTTCTTCGATCGACAGCTTGCCATCTTTGGCCTTCTGACCGAACTCGGCAATCTTCTTCTCGATTTCAGCGAGGCTCAGCTGATCTGCGTTGCGCAGGATCGGCACCACCAGGCCACGCGGCGAACCGACCGCGATACCGATGTCGAAGTAGCCGTGATAGACGATGTCGTTACCGTCGATCGACGCGTTCACGAGCGGGAATTTCTTCAGCGCGTGAACCGCCGCCTTCACGAAGAACGACATGAAGCCCAGCTTCACGCCATGTTCCTTTTCGAACTTGTCTTTGTACTTGTTGCGCAGATCCATCACCGGCGCCATGTTCACTTCGTTGAACGTGGTCAGGATGGCGTTGGTTTGCTGCGACTCGAGCAGACGCTCGGCGATACGCGCACGCAGACGCGACATCGGCACGCGTTGTTCCGGGCGGTCCTTCAGCCATTGGTCGGCCGAAGCGGGTGCCTTGACGTCCGGCAGCGACGGCTTTGCAGCCTTCGGTGCGGCGGCCGGTGCCGGTGCGGCCTTCGCCGCCGGTGCAGGTGCGGCTTGACCCGCGGTCAGCACATCACCCTTGGTGATGCGGCCGTCGCGGCCCGTGCCGGCGACGTCGCCAGCGCCCAGACCCTTCTCTGCCATCAGCTTGCCGGCGGCCGGCGAAGCAGCGGTGTTCGCACCCGTTGCGGATGCGGCCTGAGCAGCCGGAGCGGCGGCGGGAGCCGGTGCGGCTTCCGGCGCCGGCTTCACTTCGGCTTCGACGGCAGCAGCGCCTGCCTTGCCTTCGGTGTCGATCTTCGCGATCACCTGATCCGCCACGACGATGTCGCCGTCGTTCGAGATCACTTGCGCGAGCACGCCGGCCGCGGGTGCCGGCACTTCGAGCACGACCTTGTCGGTCTCGATTTCGATGAGAATTTCGTCTTGTGCAACAGCCTCGCCGGGCTTCTTCTTCCACTGCAGCATGGTGGCTTCCGAAACCGACTCGGAGAGCTGGGGAACTTTGACTTCAACAATAGCCATTATGAATATCCTGAATACGTATCGGGTGACGGCGCGATCTATGTACTCGACGACCGCCTGCGAACCTCGAATGCCGCGTGTGAACCATCAAGTCGGTCACCAGGCGCGGCACGGGAAAGCGCGCGGCGCTTTCCCGGTTCGGCTCGTGTGCTTATTTAGCGATCGACGCGCTCTTGAGGCGGCCGAAAGCGCCTTCGACCAGCGCCTTCTGCTGCTCGTAGTGCTTCGCGTAGTAGCCGACTGCCGGCGAGGCCGAAGCCGGACGGCCGCTGTATGCCAGCTTCTGCCCGTCCTTCATGCCTTCCTTCAGATGGTGCTCGATGTAGAACCACGGGCCTTGATTCTGCGGCTCGTCCTGCACCCACACCACTTCGGTCGCGTTGTCGTACTTCTTCATTTCCGCTTCGAACTGCTTATGCGCGAACGGATAGAGCTGTTCGATACGGATGATCGCGACGTCGTTCGACTTCGATTCGCGACGATGCGCCAGCAGGTCGTAGTACACGCGACCCGAGCACACCACGACGCGCTTGACCTTCTTCGCGTCGATAGCTTCGTCGATTTCGCCGAGCACCGGCTGGAACGAACCCTTCGCCAGTTCCGACAGATCCGACACGGCTTCCTTGTGGCGCAGCAGCGACTTCGGCGTAGCGACGATCAGCGGCTTCCTGAACAGGCGGATCATCTGACGGCGCAACAGGTGGAAAATCTGCGCCGGCGTGGTCGGCTGAACCACTTGCATGTTGTGGTCCGCACACAGTTGCAGGAAACGTTCGATACGTGCCGACGAGTGCTCCGGACCCTGGCCTTCGTAGCCGTGCGGCAGCAGCATCGTGAGACCCGACACGCGGCCCCACTTCACTTCGCCCGACGAGATGAACTGGTCGATCACGACTTGCGCGCCGTTCACGAAGTCGCCGAACTGCGCTTCCCACGCGACGAACGTATTCGGTTCAGCGGTCGAGTAGCCGTATTCGAAGCCCAGCACCGCCTCTTCCGACAGCACCGAGTCGATCACCGTGAACTTCGCCTGACCTTCGGCGATGTTCTGCAGCGGCACATACGTGCCGTCGTTCCAGCGCTCGCGGTTCTGATCGTGCAGCACCGCGTGACGGTGCGTGAACGTGCCGCGGCCCGAGTCCTGACCGGTCAGGCGCACTGCATAGCCCGATGCGACCAGCGACGCGAATGCCAGGTGTTCGCCCATGCCCCAGTCGAGCTTCGCTTCACCACGACCCATCGCGCGACGGTCGTTGATGACGCGCTCGACGAGCGGGTGCACCTTGAAGTTTTCCGGGATCGTGGTGATGCGTTCGGCGAGGCGCTTCAACTCAGCCAGCGGCACGGCCGTGTCGGCTGCATCGGTCCACTTGCGGTTCAGGAACGGAACCCAATCCACCGCGTACTTGCTCTTGTAATTCGACAGAACCGGATCGACCGTGTGGTGGCCTTCATCCATCGCCTTGCGGTAGGCCTTGACGAATTCGTCGGCTTCTTCCGCGGTGATCACGCCTTGCTGTACGAGCTTTTCAGCGTACAGTGCGCGCGTGCCCGGGTGCTTGGCGATGGTCTTGTACATCAGCGGCTGCGTGACAGCCGGCGTGTCCTGCTCGTTGTGACCCAGCTTGCGGAAGCAGACGATGTCGACCACAACGTCTTTGTGGAACTGCATCCGGAAGTCGATAGCCAGCTGCGTAGCCAGCACGACCGCTTCCGGATCGTCACCGTTCACGTGCAGCACCGGCGCCTCGATCATCTTGACGACGTCCGAGCAGTACAACGTGGAGCGCGAGTCGCGCGGGTCCGACGTCGTGAAACCGATCTGGTTGTTGATGACGATGTGCAGCGTGCCGTGCGTGCCGTAACCGCGCGTTTGCGCGAGGTTCAGCGTTTCCATCACGACGCCCTGGCCTGCGAAGGCCGCGTCGCCGTGGATCTGCACCGGCAGCACTTGCAGGCCGCTGTCGTCGCCGCGGCGATCCATACGCGCCTTGGCCGAACCTTCGACCACCGGGTTGACGATTTCGAGGTGCGACGGGTTGAACGCGAGCGACAGGTGAACCGGGCCGCCTTCGGTTGAGACGTCCGACGAGAAACCCTTGTGGTACTTCACGTCGCCGGCCGGCAGGTCGTCGACGTGCTTGCCTTCGAATTCGGCGAACAGGTCGGCGGGCATCTTGCCGAGCGTATTGACCAGCACGTTCAGACGGCCGCGGTGGGCCATGCCGATGACGATTTCCTGCACGCCGTTGGCGCCGCCGTGACGCACGACTTCGTCCATCGAGGCGATGAAGCTTTCGCCGCCTTCGAGCGAGAAGCGTTTCTGGCCGACGTACTTGGTGTGCAGGAAGCGCTCGAGGCCTTCAGCGGCCGTCAGGCGATTCAGAATGTGCTTTTTCTTTTCATTGGAGAAATTCGGCGTCGAACGGATCGACTCGAGCTTCTCTTTCCACCAGCGCTTCTGTTCCGGATCGCTGATGTACATGTACTCGGCACCGATCGTGCCGCAATACGTGTCACGCAGAGCCTTGACGATCTCGCGCAGCGAAGCACGCTCGAATCCGAAATACAGATTCGTGGCGCTGAACTCCTGGTCCATGTCGGCTTCGGTGAAGTCGTAGAACGCAGGTTCAAGTTCGGGGATAGCGGGACGTTCGCGGCGCTTCAGGGGATCGAGATTGGCCCATTGCGAGCCGAGGAAGCGATATGCGCCGATGAGGGACTGCACATAGACTTGCTTGCGGGAGGTAGCGAGGTCTTCGCCGCCAGTTGCCGTGCGCGGGATAAAGGCATTCGCCTTGGCCCGTTGTGCAAACGATTCGACGATCGGGCCATGGGCCACGTCGTTGGCATTGCTGCCATCCGATGCAGGAACGTTCTGCAACGCATCGAAATAGCTGCGCCAGTTCTCGGGCACTGACGCCGGATTATCGAGATACGCTTCGTACATTTCTTCTACGTACGGAGCATTGCCGCCGAACAGATAAGAGTTCGACTGGAATTGCTTCATCATTTTTACGCTCACCTTTCTTCGAGTTTCTCGAGAAATAGCGGGTTACAGAACCTTCCGCGACACGGCCTGACCGTTTAGCGGATTGCGCGAATCAAGTCTTGCTTGGAAGGACCTAAAACTTTGCACCCGGGGAGCATATCACAGAACGGATAGTGCAGATAGCAGACCGATTGCCGCTCAAGCCCGTGGCGACGGGCTTTCGGCGGCATTATCAGCGCCCGCAATAGTCTTCTGCAGGAAACGGGGACAAACGCCGCAATTAGCCATTCAATAGCGAGCAACTGCGCCTAACGCCGGATGAGCGCCAAAAGGGGACCAAAAGGAGTGCCAGAAACGACAAAAGCCACCCGGAGGTGGCTTTGCCTGACAGCGAGGCGCTTACCCGAGGGCAACGCCGGTGCTGATTTAGTCCACCGCGCCCTTACGGCTGGCGCTGCGGCGCTCGTGTTCCTTCAGGTAACGCTTGCGCAGACGGATGGATTGCGGCGTGACTTCGACGAGTTCGTCGTCGTCGATGAATTCGACCGCGTATTCCAGCGACATCTGGATCGGCGGCACGAGGCGCACCGCTTCGTCCGTACCCGACGAACGCACGTTGGTCAGTTGCTTACCCTTGATCGGGTTCACGACCAGATCGTTGTCGCGGCTGTGAATGCCGATGATCATGCCCTCGTACAGCGGCTCGCCCGGCGACACGAACATGCGGCCGCGATCCTGCAGCTTCCACAGTGCGTACGCAACTGCGGCGCCGTCGTCCTGCGAAATCAGCACGCCGTTGCGACGCTCGCCCACCGCGCCTTCCTTGACCGGCTGATACGAATCGAACGTGTGGCTCATCAGGCCCGTGCCGCGCGTGAGCGTGAGGAATTCCGACTGGAAGCCGATCAGGCCACGCGCCGAAATACGGTACTCGAGACGCGTACGGCCACGGCCGTCCGACGCCATGTCGAGCATTTCGCCCTTGCGGCGGCCCAGCTCTTCCATCACGCCGCCCTGGTGGGCGTCTTCCATGTCGACCGTCAGGTTTTCGTACGGCTCGTGCTTCACGCCGTCGATTTCCTGCATCACCACGCGCGGACGCGACACGGCCAGCTCGTAGCCTTCGCGACGCATGTTTTCCACCAGAATCGTCAGGTGCAGTTCGCCGCGGCCCGCCACTTCGAACGTCGTTTCGTCGCCGGTTTCCTTCACGCGCAGCGCGACGTTGTGGTTCAGTTCCTTCATCAGGCGGTCACGAATCTGACGGCTCGTGACGAACTTGCCTTCGCGGCCGGCCAGCGGCGACGAATTGACGAGGAAGTTCATGGTCAGCGTCGGTTCGTCGACGGTGATCATCGGCAGCGCTTCCGGTTGCTCCGGCGCGCAGATGGTCACGCCGATACCGATTTCCTCGATACCATTGATCAGCACGATGTCGCCAGCCTCAGCCGACTCGACCTGCACGCGCTCAAGCCCCTTGAACGACAGGACCTGATTGATCTTGCGGTTCAGGATCGCGCCATCGGGACCCGAACGCACGGCCACCGCCATGCCAGGCTTGATGCGGCCGCGCGTGATGCGGCCCACGCCGATACGGCCGACGTACGACGAATAGTCAAGCGACGTGATTTGCAGCTGCAGCGGCGCTTCCGGGTCGGCATCGCGTACCGGCACGTGCTTCAGCACGGCTTCGAACAGCGGGCGCATGTCGCCTTCGCGCACATCGGGCGTGAGGCCGGCGTAACCGTTCAGGCCCGATGCGTAGACGATCGGGAAATCGAGTTGTTCGTCGGTTGCGCCCAGCTTGTCGAACAGGTCGAACGTCTGGTTGATCACCCAGTCGATACGCGCGCCCGGACGGTCCACCTTATTGATCACGACGATCGGCTTGAGGCCGAGCGCCAGCGCCTTCTTGGTCACGAAGCGCGTTTGCGGCATCGGGCCTTCGACCGCATCGACCAGCAACAGCACCGAGTCGACCATCGACAGCACGCGCTCCACTTCACCGCCGAAGTCGGCGTGGCCCGGGGTGTCGACGATGTTGATGTGGGTGCCTTCGTACTCGACCGCGCAGTTCTTCGAAAGGATCGTGATGCCACGCTCCTTTTCGATGTCGTTCGAGTCCATCACGCGCTCAGCGATCTGCTGGTTGTCACGGAACGTGGCGGTCTGGCGGAGGAGCTGGTCGACGAGCGTGGTCTTGCCGTGGTCGACGTGGGCAATGATGGCGATGTTGCGTAGGGCGCGAGTCATAGGAACCTGGAGACAGTTGAGTGCGCCAGCAGCAGCATTGTGTACGAAGCCAACAAAGCCCAAAGCGCACTTTTGGGAACCCAACATTATAGCACGGGCAAATGAAGCTATCTCGTTTTCCCTGATTGCCGGCGCGCCTCCCCGCATCCGCATGCGAGAAACAACCTCATCGCCCGTTCGCGATCCCTACGCAAAACCGCGAGGATTATCCCTTGAGAAGGGAAAGTTCCTTGCCTAAGCTGCAATAACACTTGCCGCGTCAATCAACCGCCCCCTATAATCCTGCCTAGTCAACCATTGCATTCGCACGAGAATCATGCCGGATCCGTCCCTAACGCCTGACCCGATTGTCAGCGAATACCAGCTGGGCGAAAGCGTCGGCTATCTGCTCTCGCGGGTGAAATCGACCATGTCGAACCTGGTCACCCAGCGCAGCATGACGGAGCTGGGCATTACCAGTCAGCAAGGCAGCATCCTGTTCATGGTGGCGAGCGGCAAGTGTCTGCTGGCCGCCGAATTGGCACGGGAATACGGCATAGATGCCAGCGCTGTCACGCGTCTGGTGGATCGTCTGGAGAAGCGCGGGCTGCTCACGCGCGTGCGCAGCAACGAAGACCGGCGGGTTGTCCGGCTCGCGTTGACACCGGAAGGCCACGCCATCGCCGCGAAAATGCCGGCCATTTTCAACGGCGTGCTGGACAGCCTGCTAAACGGCTTTACCGCCGAAGAAGTGGGCTTTCTGAAGAGCATGCTGCGCCGCGTGCTCATCAACTCCGGCGAACAACCACCGGGACTAACCCGTGATGCAGCAAGCAATTTTGACAGCAAATCGTAATAAATTGCTTGCAGTGTCCATCATTACATTCCACTCAATGAGTCGAGCGATGAAATCCCTTTCCCTGTCCGCGCCCGCGCTTTCGAGCCGGGCCGCTGTCGCCGCCGCGGTGACAGCGCTCGCCCTCACGGGGTGCGCGAACTACTTCGGCGTGAAGAGCGACAAGCAGATCTCGTCGCCGGCTCAGTACGAGTCCGCCCAGAGTCTGCCCGGCCAGGGCGGCCAGTGGCCGTCGCTCGACTGGGCCAACCAGTTCGGCGACCCGCAATTGCCGAAGCTGATCGCGGAAGCGCTGGAAGGCAGCCCCACGATCGCGCAGGCGCAGGCGCGCCTCGCCAAGGCTTCGTCGTACATTGAAAGCTCACGCTCGGCGCTGTACCCGAAAGTCAACGGCAGCTATTCGTGGACTCGCGAACTGTTCTCGGGCAACGCGCTCTACCCGCCTCCGTACGGCGGCACGTGGTATAGCGAGAACAACGTGCTGGCCAGCGCGTCGTGGGATCTGGATCTGTGGGGCAAGAACCGCCAGCGTCTGGGTCAGGCCGTGTCGCAGGAAAAGGCCGCGCAAGCCGATATGCAGCAGGCGCGCGTAACGCTTGCCGCCTCCGTGGCGAGCACCTACAACCAGCTTGCCCAGTTGTACGCATTCCGCGACATCGCCGCGCGCGAAATCGCCAACCGGCAGGATATCGGCCGCATCACCAACGGCCGCGTCAGCGCCGGCCTCGACACCAACGTCGAACGGCAAACCGCGAACGGCAACATCGCGACCAGTCAGGCGAACTTGACCGACCTCGACGGTCAGATCACCGTCGTGCGCTATCAGTTGGGCGCGCTGCTTGGTAAAGGGCCGGACCGCGGCCTGCAGATCGCCAAGCCGGTGCTGACCACCGGCGACACGGTCGCACTGCCGAACAACCTGCCGGCCGACCTCGTGGCGCGCCGCGCGGACATCGTCGCCGCGCGCTGGCAGGTGGAAGCCGCGATGCACGACGTGAAGGAAGCAAAAGCCGAATTCTTCCCGGACATCAACCTCGCCGCCGGCGTGGGTTTCGACGCCTTCGGCTGGGGTCGCTTCCTTAAGTCGGGCAGCCGCCAGATGCAATTAGGCCCGGCGATTCACCTGCCGATCTTCGACGCCGGCGCGCTGCGCTCGCAGTTGAAGGGCCGCTACGCCGACTTCGACCTGGACGTGGCGAACTACAACCAGACGCTGATCAGTGCCCTGTCGGATGTCGCGACGCAAGTGTCGTCGATCCGTTCGATCGACCAGCAATCGGGCGATGCCCAGCGCGCGCTCGACGCGTCGACCAAGGCCTATCAGTTGGCAGTGATCCGCTACAAGGCAGGTTTGTCGCCGCAGTTGCAGGTGCTGACCGCCGACCAGAACCGTTTGAGCGCCGAACAGACAGTGACGGGCCTGAAGATGCGCCGCCGCGATATGCAGATCAGCCTCATCAAGGCGCTCGGCGGCGGGTTCGACGCAACGCAGACCGGCCTCGTGGTGCCGACCGATGCTCCGGCGTCGGCCGCCGCGGCACCGGCCGCCGCGGCATCATCCGCCGCCACGACCGCAGCTGCAAACTGAAGCCGCACCGCCGCAGACCACACCCGCACGAACATCCGAATAAACGACGACGCTTGAGAGAACCCGGAGCACATCAATGAGCACCACCCAACAGCCCGCGGCTACTACCCAGCCGGCTCAATCGGCCCCGCAGCCGACACAGCAACCGGCCCAACCGCCGGCGAACAACGGCAAGCGCAAGCGCATGATGACGCTGCTCGTCATCGTGATCCTGATCGCCGCAGTCGCCTACGGCCTTTACTACTTCCTCGACGCACGCTTCCATGAAGACACCGACGACGCGTACGTGAACGGCAACGTCGTGCAGATCACGCCGCAAGTCACCGGCACGGTGATCGCGGTGAACGCGGACGACACGCAAACCGTGAAGGCCGGCGACCCGCTCGTCGTGCTCGATCCGGCCGACGCGCGCGTCGCGCTCGAACAGGCCGAAGCGAATCTCGCGCAGACAGTGCGCCAGGTGCGCGGCCTGTTCGCCGACGACAATCAGTACCAGGCGCAGGTTGCTCAACGCCAGGCCGATCTGTCGCGCGCCCAGGACGACCTGAAGCGCCGCCTGACGGTGGCGCAAACCGGCGCTGTGTCGGCGGAAGAAATCTCGCACGCCCGCGACGCCGTGAAGAGCGCGCAAGCCGCCGTCGATGCCGCCGAGCAGCAACTGGCATCGAACCGCGCGCTGACCGCCAATACCACGATCGCGAATCACCCGAACGTGCAGGCCGCCGCCGCGAAGGTCCGCGACGCGTACCTGAACAATGCGCGTAACAACCTGCCGGCGCCGGTCACCGGCTACGTCGCGAAGCGCTCGGTGCAGGTCGGCCAGCGCGTTTCGCCGGGCACCCCGCTGATGGCCATCGTGCCGCTGGGCGGCGTATGGGTCGATGCGAACTTCAAGGAAGTGCAACTGAAGCACATGCGCATCGGTCAGCCGGTCGAGTTGACGGCCGACGTGTACGGTTCGTCCGTGGTGTACCACGGCAAGGTGGTCGGCTTCTCGGCGGGTACCGGTTCGGCGTTCTCGCTGCTGCCCGCGCAGAACGCAACCGGCAACTGGATCAAGGTGGTGCAGCGTCTGCCGGTGCGGATCGCGCTCGATCCGCAGGAACTTGAAAAGCATCCGCTGCGTATCGGCCTGTCGATGCAAGCCGACGTGAGCATCAAGGACGATCAGGGTGGCCAGCTCGGCCAGGCGCCGAACACGGTCTATCAGACCAATGTGTTCGACAAGTACGGCGACCAGGCTGACGCTGAAATCGCCCGCATCATTGCGGAAAACGCAGGTCCGAACGGCGGCTCGCAAAAATCGCTTCAAAGCAGCGGAGCCACCCGGCCCGCTGCGAAGATGATGTAAGCGGCGCGACGATTCCTAGAAGGCTTTTTAATGGCTCAGGCTCAGGCGCAAGTCCCTCATCCGCCGCTCGAGGGCGCGCAACTGGTGATCGGCACCATCGCGGTGTCGCTCGCCGTGTTCATGAACGTGCTCGACACGTCGATTGCGAACGTGTCGATCCCCTCCATTTCGGGCGATCTCGGTGTGTCGTCCGACCAGGGGACATGGGTGATCACGTCGTTCGCGGTGGCGAACGCGATCTCCGTGCCGCTGACCGGCTGGCTCACCGACCGTATCGGCCAGGTGCGCCTGTTCATGGCGTCGATCATTCTGTTCGTGATCTCGTCATGGATGTGCGGCCTCGCGCCCACCCTGCCGTTCCTGCTGGCCTCGCGCGTGCTGCAAGGCGCCGTGGCCGGCCCGATGATTCCGCTGTCGCAAACGCTGCTGCTCGCCAGCTATCCACGCGCCAAGGCGCCGATGGCGCTGTCGATGTGGGCCATGACCACGCTGATCGCGCCGGTGGCCGGGCCGATTCTCGGCGGCTGGATCTCGGACAATATCTCGTGGCCGTGGATTTTTTACGTCAATATTCCTGTCGGCGCGATTGCCGCCGTCGCGACGTGGACGATCTTCCGCAACCGCGATTCAGTCGTCAAAAAGGCGCCGATCGACGGCGTCGGTCTCGGCCTGCTGATCCTCTGGGTCGGCTCGTTGCAGATCATGCTCGACAAGGGCAAGGACCTCGACTGGTTCTCGTCGACCACGATCGTCGTGCTGGCGCTGGTTGCGGTGATCGCTCTCGCCTTCTTCATTGTGTGGGAATTGACGGCCGAGCATCCGGTGGTCGATCTGTCGCTCTTCAGCCGGCGCAATTTCACGAGTGGCACGGTTGCGTTGTCGATTGGCTACGGGCTCTACTTCGGCAACCTCGTGTTGCTGCCGTTGTGGCTGCAAACCAATATCGGCTACACCGCCACCGAAGCGGGCCTCGTGATGGCGCCGGTCGGCCTGTTCGCCGTGCTGCTGTCGCCGATCACCGGCAAGGTGTTGCCGCGTACCGATCCGCGCTATATCGCGACCTTGTCGTTTCTGGTGTTTGCGCTGTGCTTCTGGATGCGCTCACGTTATACGACCGGCGTCGATACGTATTCGCTTCTGTTGCCGACTCTGATTCAGGGGATCGGCATGGCCGGGTTCTTCATCCCGCTCGTGTCTATCACGTTGTCGGGCTTGCCGGGCAACCGGATTCCGGCGGCCTCGGGCTTGTCGAATTTCGTGCGGATCATGTGCGGCGGGATTGGGACTTCGATTTTCCAGACCGCGTGGGATCACCGCACCATCATGCATCATGCGCAACTGGCCGAGCAGGCCAGCGTGTACAACCCGGTGTTCGATCAATCGATCCGGCAGATGGGCGCGGCGGGCTTCAGTCAGCCGCAGGCGTATGGTCTGTTCAATACGATGGCCACGCAGCAGGCCGCACAGTTGGGCGTGAATGATCTGTTCTTCGTGTCGGCGGGGATTTTCGTCGCGCTGATCGCGCTGATCTGGATGGCCAGGCCGGAACGCGCCGGCGGCGATGCGGGTGCTGCGGCAGCGGCGGCGCATTGAGGGTTTAGCGTCTTTCGTCTGTAGCAACCGATGATGTGAAAAAAGGCGGGACCGCTTAATAGCGGTCCCGCCTTTTTATTTGCCAGGTTCGTCTCTTCGCAGGCCAATTGGCGAGCTAACGGGCTAGCGGGCTAGCTCTCCGTGGTGACGACGAGCCGCTCGGGCGCCAATACGCCCTCGCCTTGCTTCGCGACGCCTAGCAGGCGGCCTTCTTCTGCATAGACGCGTACACGTGGCGCGTTCACAGCCTCGCCGGTAATGGTCAACTCGGAGAGCTTCAGACGCTGACCGTGCAGGAAACGGCGGGTTGCGTCCTCGTTCAGGGTGACGGGCGGGAACGTGGACAACAATGCATCGACGGGCTGCAGCCACGCATCACGCTCGCTCTCCGTCGCGTCGGACAATGCGTCGAGCGTCACCGAATTCTGCAGCGTCAGTGCGCCGACGCCGGTACGCCGCAGAGCGACCAGATGCGCACCACAACCGAGCGCCTCACCGATATCCTCGGCAAGCGTGCGAACATACGTGCCCTTACTGCACGTCACGCGAAACGTCACGTCGGGCAAAGTACACGCCAGCATGTCGAGCGCGTGAATCGTCACCTGACGCCCTTCCCGCTCGACCGTCTGACCGGCGCGCGCGTATTCGTACAGCGGCTTGCCATCGCGCTTGAGCGCCGAATACATCGGCGGGACCTGAACGATGTCGCCGAGAAATTTTTGCATCGCCACCTGGACCGTCGCCTGATCGCAGGTCACGTCGCGCGTGTCGATCGGCTCGCCTTCGGCGTCGCCCGTGGTCGTGCGGATACCGAGGCGCATGGTCGCCTCATAAGTCTTGTCGGCTTCGAGCAGATCTTGCGAAAACTTGGTGGCTTCGCCGAAACACAGCGGCAAAAGACCCGTGGCAAGTGGATCAAGCGTGCCGGTGTGGCCCGCCTTTTTGGCCAGATAAAGACGCTTCGCGCGAATCAGCGCGTCGTTGCTCGACAGGCCGAGCGGCTTGTCGAGCAGCAGCACGCCGTCGAGCGCGCGACGCGGCACGCGGGGGCGTTGAGGTGCGGTCATGTCAGAAAGACAGGGTCTTCGAAGTGTACGGAAACAGCGCTAAACAAGCAGCGGCTGAGGTATTGCAACTGAAGCACTGCAACGGCTCAGTCTTCTTTCGCGCGATTGGCGTTCGCCTCGTCGATCAGACGGGACATTTCAACGGCCCGTTCGATCGTCTGATCGTAATGGAAATGCAGCGTCGGCACGGTATGGATGTGCAGGCGCTTGAACAGCTGATTGTGCAGATGGCCGGCCGCGTGCTGGAGCGCTTCGAGCGTTTGTTGCGGGTCGCCGGTCAGCGTCGTGAAGTAGACCTTCGCGTGCGCGTAGTCGGGCGTCAGCTCAACGCTTTGAATCGTGACGAGGCCGATGCGCGGATCCTTGACCTCGCGCAGCAACTCGGACAGGTCGCGCTGGATCTGATCGGCGATCTGCACGTTGCGATTGGGAGAAGAACGTTTTTTAGGCATGGTGTTTGTGATCCGTTCAGACGGATGCAAAAAAGTTGTTCGTGCGCGCCGTGGCGGCTGTTGCCAGGCTTGTTGCCAGGCTTGTTACCCGGCGACGGCGAAGCGGCGCGATAGTGGCGGCAAACCACTCTCGTAGCACGTTACGCGACAAAATGCGCGGGCCCAAAAACAACGGGCGGAGCGGGCGCTTAAGCCCGCTCCGCCCGTTGAGCCAATGCCGCGTGAATTACAGCGTACGCGCGACTTCGGTAACCTCGAAGACTTCGAACTGATCGCCTTCGACGATATCGTTGAAGTTCTTGATCGACATACCGCACTCGAAGCCCTGACGGACTTCCTTGACGTCGTCCTTGAAGCGCTTGAGCGAATCGAGCTCGCCCGTGAAGATGACGACGTTGTTGCGCAGCACGCGCACCGACGAGGAGCGCTTGACGAAACCGTCCGTGACCATACAGCCGGCCACCGCGCCGATCTTTGGTACCTTGAAGACCTGACGCACTTCGACCGTACCCGTCACGATTTCGCGCTTCTCCGGTGCCAGCATGCCCGACATCGCGGCCTTCACTTCATCTACTGCGTCATAGATGATGTTGTAGTAGCGAATATCGACGCCGTTGGCTTCCGCCAGCTTGCGCGCCTGTGCGTCCGCACGGGTGTTGAAGCCGATGATGACCGCCTTCGAAGCCGTAGCCAGGTTGACGTCCGACTCGCTGATGCCACCCACGGCACCGTGCACGATCTGCACGCGGACTTCGTCGGTCGACAGCTTGAGCAGCGACTGCACCAGCGCTTCCTGCGAACCTTGCACGTCGGCCTTGACGATGAGCGGCATGTACGCCACTTCGCCTTCGCCCATCTGTTCCAGCATGTTCTCGAGCTTCGCGGCCTGTTGCTTGGCCAGCTTGACGTCGCGGAACTTGCCTTGGCGGAACAACGCGACTTCACGCGCCTTGCGGTCGTCCGGCATGACGATCATTTCTTCGCCAGCTTGCGGGACTTCCGACAGACCCTGAATCTCAACCGGGATCGACGGGCCTGCCGACTTGGTCGGCTTGCCGGTTTCGTCGAGCATGGCTCGCACGCGACCGTAAGCGCTGCCTGCCAGCACCACATCACCACGGTTCAGCGTACCCGACTGGACCAGGATCGTTGCAACCGGCCCCTTACCCTTATCGAGCTTCGCTTCGATGACGAGACCCTTGGCAGGCGCTTCGACCGGTGCCTTCAGTTCCAGCACTTCGGCCTGCAGCAGCACGTTTTCCAGCAGTTCGTCGATACCCGTACCGGTTTTCGCCGACACCGACACGAACGGCGAATCGCCACCGTATTCTTCCGGCACGACGCCTTCGGCGACGAGTTCCTGCTTGACGCGCTCAGGATTCGCATCCGGCTTGTCGATCTTGTTGATCGCGACGACGAGCGGCACGCCGCCAGCCTTCGCGTGGGCGATCGCTTCCTTCGTTTGCGGCATCACGCCGTCGTCGGCGGCGACCACCAGAATCACGATGTCGGTTGCCTTCGCACCGCGAGCACGCATGGCCGTAAATGCTTCGTGGCCCGGCGTATCGAGGAACGTGATAACGCCGCGCGGCGTTTCGACGTGATAGGCGCCGATGTGCTGCGTAATCCCGCCCGCTTCACCCGCGGCCACCTTGGCGCGGCGGATGTAGTCGAGCAGCGAGGTCTTGCCGTGGTCGACGTGACCCATGACCGTGACGACCGGCGGACGCGGCAGTGCTTCCGCATCCGTGATTTCGCCTTCGACCAGCATGGCTTCCGGATCGTCCAGTTTGGCCGCAACCGCGTGGTGGCCCAGTTCCTCGACGATGATCATCGCCGTTTCCTGGTCCAGCATCTGGTTGATCGTGACCATCTGGCCGAGCTTCATCATCGACTTGATGACTTCCGACGCCTTCACTGCCATCTTGTGCGCCAGATCGGCGACCGTGATGGTTTCCGGCACGTGCACTTCGCGCACGATCGGTTCGGTCGGCGCCTGGAACGTGGTGTTCTGATCCTGATGCTTGCCGCGACCCTTCGGGCCACCGCGCCAGCCACGATCGACACCGCCGCTCGTATCGCCACGCGTCTTGATACCGCGGCGCTTTGCTGCGTCGTCCTGCCAGCCGCCCTTGCCGCCGCCCGGCTTCTTCTTGTCGCCAGCCGACGGCGTGGTCGTTGCAGCCGGAGCCGCTGCAGCAGCCGGCTTCCTGGCTGCCGGACGCGCCGGTGCTTCACCCGCCGGACGCGCCGGCTTGTGCAGCGTGCCCTTGGCTTCCGCGGCCTTGGCCGGCTCGGCGGGCTTCGGTGCCGGTTCCGGCGCCTTGACCTGCGCCTTGCGCGGCGTGTTCATCATTTCGCGAATGGCTCGCGCTTCGGCTTCCGCCGCTGCCCGGCGCTTGCTGACTTCTTCCTGCTCGGCGCGCGTTTTCTCGGCGGCCTGACGCGCTGCGTCTTCCGCTTTCTTCGCCGCTTCGCGTTGCGCCGCGCGTTCTGCCGCAGCGCGCTCGTCGTCCTGCTCGCTTTCCTTGGCAACCGCCGGTTCCGCAGCCTTGGCCGCGACCGGTTCAGCCTTCGCGGCAGCTGCCGGCTGGGCAACCTGCGCCGACTTCGCCGTCTGAGCCTGCTCACGAGCCGCAGCTTCGGCCGCAGCCGCAGCTGCAGCGCGCTTCTTCGCCGCTTCTTCTTCCGCACGACGGCGCTCGGCTTCAGCCGCCTGCTCGCGCGCCTGACGTTCAGCTTCTTCGCGCTCGAGTTGTTCCTGACGCGCCTTCAACTCCTGAGCCTGCTTTTCGAGCAGCTCGGCTTCGTGACGAGCTTCCTCTTCACGGCGCTGGAGTTCGAGATCGTCGACGTCGGCCTCGGCCACATGATTCGATGCATCGCCGCCTTCAGCGGCGGATTCGTCCCTGCGGACGAAAGTGCGCTTCTTACGCACCTCGACCTGAATGGTGCGAGCTTTGCCCGTCGCGTCGGATTGCTTGATCTCCGACGTATGCCGCTTCGTCAGCGTGATCTTGCGCTTGTCTGCATCAGTCGAGCCGTGAGACTTGCGCAAGTGGTCGAGCAGACGCGCCTTGTCCGTTTCGGACAAGCTGTCGTCTTCGCTCGCTTTGGTGACGCCTGCTGCCTGCAGCTGCTCAAGGAGCACGCCTGCTGGCATTTTCAGTTCCGCGGCAAATTGGGCTACGTTGTTACTCGCCATTCATTCCTCTTAATGCAAGGACCGATTCCTTGCGGTTAGCATCTTGTCATGCGGCCTGACGGCCGCTTCAATTTAGTGCGCCATGGTCATTTCTCACTGGAACCAATGTTCACGTGCTTTCATGATCAACGCCTTAGCGGCATCCTCTTCCATTCCGGTCATCTCGACCAGTTCATCCACAGCCAGCTCGGCGAGTTCGTCGCGCGTCTGGATCTGATGTTCGGCAAGCTTGGCGAGCAGGTCGGCGTCCATGCCGTCCAGGCTCTTCAGGTCGAGTGCAACATTTTCGACCTTTTCTTCATTCGCGATGGCCTGCGTCAGCAAAGCGTCGCGCGAGCGATTACGCAGTTCGTGAACGGTGTCTTCGTCGAATGCTTCGATTTCGAGCATCTCGTTGAGCGGCACATAAGCGATCTCTTCGAGGCTCGTAAAGCCTTCGTCGATCAGGATGTCGGCGACTTCTTCGTCGACATCGAGACGCGCCATGAACAGGTCACGCAGTACGCCGCGCTCCTGATTCTGCTTCTGCGCAGATTCGTCCGGCGTCATGATGTTGATCTGCCAGCCGGTGAGTTCGCTGGCAAGACGCACGTTCTGGCCGCTGCGGCCGATCGCGACCGCCAGTTCGTTTTCGTCGACGACGACGTCCATCGAATGCTTCTCTTCATCGACGACGATCGACTGGACGGCTGCCGGCGCGAGCGCGCCGATCACAAACTGTGCGGGATCTTCCGACCATAGCACGATGTCGACGTTTTCGCCACCGAGCTCGTTACGCACGGCCTGCACCCGCGAACCGCGGATACCGACACAGGTGCCGATCGGATCGATGCGCTTGTCGTAAGCGACCACGCCGATTTTGGCGCGCACGCCCGGATCGCGGGCCGCCGCCTTGATTTCCAGCAGGCCTTGTTCGATTTCCGGCACTTCCATCTCGAACAGCTTCATCAGGAATTCGGGCGCCGTACGCGACAGTTCGATCTGCGGACCGCGAGCGGTGCGATCGACCTTGGCGATGTAGGCGCGCACGCGGTCGCCCACGCGCAGATTTTCCTTCGGAATCAGCTGATCGCGGCGCAGCAGCGCTTCGACACGGCCGGTTTCGACGATGAAGTTGCCCTTATCCAGGCGCTTCACCGAGCCGGTCATGATGTGCTCGCCGCGCTCGAGGAAATCGTTCAGGATCTGCTCGCGTTCAGCGTCGCGCACCTTCTGCAGGATCACCTGCTTGGCAGCCTGCGCGCCGATACGGCCGAATTCGATCGACGGCACCGGTTCTTCGATGTATTCGTCGAGCTGGATTTCCGGCTTCTGTTCACGCGCTTCGAACAGCAGGATTTCCTGATCCGGCTCTTGCAGACCGGCTTCGTCCGGGACGACTTTCCAGCGGCGAAACGTTTCGTGCTCGCCGCTTTCACGGTCGATCTGGACGCGGATGTCCGCATCCTCTTCGAAGAGTTTCTTGGAGGCCGAAGCGAGGGCCGCCTCGAGCGCGGCAAATACCACGTCTTTGTCGACGTTCTTCTCGCGTGCCAGCGCATCCACCAGCATCAACACTTCGCGACTCATTGTTTGCGGCTCCTAAAGTCAACTTTCGGAACGAGGCGTGCCTTATCGATATCCGCGACGGTGAAATCGAGCATCGCGGCGCCTTCCTTCCCTTCAAATTCCAGACCGATCGTCTCGCCTTGCGGAGCATGCAGAATGCCCCGGTACGATTTCCGTCCGTCCAATGGCTTTTTCAATGTGATTACCACTTCGCTGCCTGCGAAGCGTTCGAAATCCGCCAGTTTTTTCAGCGGGCGGTCGAGACCCGGCGACGACACTTCAAGCCGCTCGTATTCGATATTTTCGACCGTCAGAACGTGCTGGAGCTGACGCGTGACTTTCTCGCAGTCTTCGATCGCGATGCCGGCCGGCTGGTCGATATAGATACACAACATGCCGCGCCCGGTGCGCTCGAGATCGACGAGCTCGTAGCCGAGTCCCACGACCGTGGTTTCAATCAGTTCCGTCAGTTGCACAGTGCCCTCTTAGATGTTCGCGCAGCGAGCCTGCCGCTTGTTTTGCAAACAACCAATGCGGGCCGCGCGCCTAGCTGGCGCACGTTCGTGCTACCCGAGATGCCAAACCACTTAGAACTGAGCGGCAAAAAAAAATGGGCTAAACGCCCATCATCTTATTACCGGTGGTCGCACCTGAGCCGCACATGAAAAGCCGCACGCCCAGCGACTTTGTGATTGTAGCCATTTTTCGGGACAAACGCAAACCGCAGAACGCCGTGCGAAGCGCATTTCCGCTTGATTTCATGGCAATCTTTCCACGATATGGCGGCGCTTCGGGCCTTTTGCAAGACGGGCTGCGCGGCCTCGGGCCCAAACCGGACAAGCGGGGCCGGGAAACTCTGCCCCTACTTATGCGCACGCCGCGGTTTCATGCAATGCATGAAACCTGCGAAAGCCCGCGGCACTCGTCGATCGACTCCGACGGTGGCGAAGCGTAAATCGTTGAGGAACGATCAACGGCCAACCGTCGTATGTACGTCATTTGCGGCTTAACGGCCACGCGAGCGGCCGCGCGGCGCGCCGCCACCACGATTGGCGCCGCCCGGGTTGGCGTTACCGCCACCGGCGCGGTTGGCATTGCCGCCACGATTGCCGCCCGGCCCACGGCTACCGCCGCCCGGATTGCCACCGGGGCCGCCGGGACGCTTACCGCCTGCCGCGCGGTTGCCATTGCCCGACGGCGCGCGATTGCCGTCGACGTCACGCCCGCCACGCGGGCCAGACGCAGCACCGCCGCCACCCATCGGCCCGCTAAAACCACCGGCGCCGCGGCCAGCGCCGCGATTGCCATAGCCGCCAGCACCGCCGCCAAAACCACCGCCCGCGCCGCCGCCGAAGCCGCCCGCCGCACCGCGACGGCCTTGACCGCGCGGCTGCTGTTGATCGAAACGGCCGTGCGACATCAGTACCGGTTCGCGGCTGATAAAGCCCATCGACGTCTGCATCGGATCCGGCTGCCTGCGTTCCGGCGCCTCTCTGCGGCCGCCCTTTTCTTCCGACGGCGCCTTCAGGCCGACCGACGCCATCAGCGCGCGCACCTGATTGTCTTCGAGTTCTTCCCAGCGGCCGCGCTTCAACCCCTTCGGCAGCGAGATCGGGCCATGGCGCGTGCGGATCAGGCGGCTGACCATCAGGCCGGCCGCCTCGAACATGCGGCGCACTTCGCGATTACGCCCTTCGGCGAGCGCGACGTGGTACCAATGATTGGTGCCTTCGCCGCCGCCGTCGCGGATGCGCAGGAAATTCGCCGGGCCGTCTTCCAGCTCGACGCCATGCAGCAGCTTCTGACGCATGCCTTCGGCCAGCTCGCCGACCACGCGCACCGCATATTCACGCTCGACGCTGTAACGCGGATGCATGAAACGGTTGGCCAGATCGCCCGAGGTGGTCAGCATCAGCAGACCTTCGGTATTGAAGTCGAGGCGGCCGACCGCAAGCCACTTGGCGGTCTTCATGGGCGGCAGCTTGTCGAACACTGACGGGCGGCCTTCCGGATCGGCATGGCTGACGATTTCGCCAGTCGGTTTGTGATACAGCAGCACGCGCGGCGGCTTGTTGGCCAGCTTGCGCTTGACCGGCTTGCCGTTGATGCGAACCTGATCGGTCGGCATGATGCGCTGGCCGATGTGAGCCGGCTCGCCGTTCACCGACACGCGGCCGGCGACGATCAGTTCTTCCATGTCGCGGCGCGAGCCCATGCCGGCTTCGGCCAGCACCTTGTGCAGCTTCGGCGCGTCGTCGTCCGCGGCGAGGACCCGTTTGGGTGCAGCCGGTTTGCCCCGGCGCAGCATCGGGGCACGCACGCCGCCGGTCGCGCTGTTGTCCGCGTCGAATGCCGGCGATGTGACGTACGAGAACAGGTCGTCCGGACTTGCTTCGGCTGCCACAGCTGCCGGTGCTTCACCGCCGCGGCGATTCTGACGCTGGCCGCCTTCGCGCGGCTGGCGCTCACGCTGCCCTTCACGCGGTCCGCCCTCGCGAGGCGCGCCGTCACGTTGAGCGCCCTCGCGCTTCGCGCCGCCCGCATTGCGGCGCGGTCCCTGGCCCTTGGCGCCTTCCTTGCGCGGCGTGCGCACTTGCGCCACCACCTCGCCGTCCGGCGGCGTTTCGGTGACGACCGGCGCGCCTTGCGCAGGTGCACCTTCGGCGCCCTTCGTCTTCGCTCCGGCGCGGCGTCGTGCGATCAGGCTGCGCGGCCCGCGACGCAGGCCGCGGCGCGGACGGTCTTCGCCGTCTGCTTCCGTGGTCTGCGCCGGGCGCTCGCCCTCGCCTGCCGACGCTTGCGTGGTACGCGCTTCGTCGGCGCGTGCCGACGGCACGGCGCGCTCGGATTCGGACGAATCGGTGTCGTGGGTATGTGTCAAAACAACCTCAAAATGTCAGGTCGCGCACACCCGTTGCGGGCGTGGCAAAAAAAGTTCGGTTACGTCAGGCGCTGCGCGACTCGGGTTCGTCGTCGGTCAGAATGCCTGCGTCCTGTGCGGCATCGCGACGATCTTCTGGATCGCCGTGCGCCGCTGTGGTCGGGTTCGGCCCGGCGGCGTGCTCCGTATCGCGGAGTACGCCCGAGTCGTGCGCGGGTACTGCCGGATCGGCCTGGGAGACCGGATCGTGATTCAGTGCGGGCTCGGCAGCGCCGGCCTGCGGTTCAACGTTTGCCACTTCGGCGTGTTCTTGCCCAGCCGGGCCTGCGGCGGCGTCCTGATGCAACTCGGGCGCCCGTGCGGCATCCGCCACGCCATGCGTCGATTCGGCAAGTTCAGCCGGCTCGTTTGTCTCGGTCGACTCCGCATACTGGACCTGAGCGACTGGGGCTTGATGCTCTACAAAGTGTTCGCCAGCGATTTCCGTTCCTGCTGCCTCGCCAGTTTCTTCGCCGTAATCGCGATCGGCAGTTTCGCCAAGGGCTTCACCCTCGACAGCGGCTGCTTCGCCGGCAGCAGATTCCGCCGGTTCTTCCAGCGCGCTCTCCTCACCCGAAACCAGGGCTTGCGCAGCCTCGGCCTCGGCCTCGGAAAATTCGATCGCATGCTGACCGAGCAGATCCGCGTTCAACTGCGCCGACGGATCGGCCAGCGGCGGCAATTCGTCGAGCGCCTTCAAACCGAGGTCGTCGAGAAATTGCCGCGTGGTCGCGTACAACGCCGGACGGCCGGGCACGTCACGATGGCCGATCACTTCAATCCAGCCGCGATCCTCAAGCTGTTTGACGACCTGCGTATTCACCGTGACGCCGCGAATCTCTTCGATATCGCCACGCGTGACCGGTTGCCTGTACGCAATGATCGCGAGCGTCTCGAGGACCGCGCGCGAGTATTTCGGCGGTTTCTCGGGATGCAGACGATCGAGGTACGAACGCATCGCGGGCTTACTTTGAAATCGCCAGCCCGACGCCAGCCCGACCAGCTCCACACCGCGCCCAGACCAATCCTGCTTGAGGTCTTCGAGCAAATTCCGAACAGTGTCTGCCGACACGCCGTCGGCAAAGAGCTTGCGCAAATCGACGAGCTTTAACGGCTCCTGCGCGCAGATCAAGGCAGTCTCGAGGACGATCTTCGCCTCTTGGGTATTCATGCAGCTAGGTCAGACCCTGTGGTCAAAGAACCGGATCAAACAGACGATGTGGAACTGAAGACGCGCTCGCCCGATTCTGATCGGTCATATTGATGGGAGCACGCACCGGGGGGAGGCGAAACAGACTATCGAGCCAAACCCAGCCGGACGGAGCAGCGATATTCCTGAAAAGGAATCGCGTGACTGAGCGCCATATTACGCAAAAACAATCAGTGCGTAAAGACGAAATCCCCGGCGCATTTTCTGGCAGCGCTTCAGCCGGCGAAGCTGAGCGGAAAAACGGGGGAAAACCCGCGAAAAATCCGCCCTTTTACTAGGCATTTTCAGTTGCCCGACCCGCTATTTCTCCGTCAGACTCATTAACAGGTCCCGTGACGCGCCAGGAACCGCTGCAGACGCTCCACACCTGCGTCGAGCCGCGCCGTGTCGCACGCGTAGCACCAGCGCACGAAACCTTCGCCCTGCGCACCGAACGCACTGCCGGGCGCCACGCCCAGCCCCACTTCGCGCACCAGCGCCTTGCATAGCTCGAGGCTGCGCGACGCGCCCGGCATCGAGAAAAACAGGTACATCGCGCCGGGCGGCGCCTTGACGTCGACACCCGGCACGGCGGATAGCGCGCGCACCAGATGGTCGCGCGACGCCTTCAGGTCGTGCACCAGTTCCCGGGTGAAGCGCTCGCCCTGCTCAACGGCCGCAATGCCCGCCTGCTGAACAAACGAAGGCGCGCACGAGGTGTTGTACTCGACCAGCTTGGCCAGATCGTCCATCAATTCGGACGGCGCAACGATCCAGCCAAGCCGCCAGCCGGTCATCAGCCACGCCTTCGAGAACGAGTTCACGCAGATCACACGCTCGTTGCGCGCGGCGAGATCGAGGAACGACGGTGCCGTACGCGCCTGCGCGCTGCTCGCCGCCGAGTTAGCCGACTCGGCGTCCCCATAGAAGAGACGCTCGTAGACTTCGTCGGCGACGATCCAGATGCCGTGGCGCCGGCAATGAGCGAGCACGGTGCGCTGGTCTTCACGGCTCATCACCCAGCCGGTCGGATTGTTCGGCGAGTTGATCAGCAGCATTTTCGTGTTGGGTGTCAGCGCCGCCAGCAACTGCTCGACGTCGAGCTGCCAGCCGCGCTCGCCATAGTCCAGCGCGACCGTCTCGACATGCGCGCCAAGAATCTTGGGAATCTCAACCAGATTCGGCCACAGCGGGGTCACCGCGACGACTCGATCGCCAGCGCCCACGACCAGTTGCGCCGCAAGCATCAACGCATTGACGCCGGCGCTCGTGACCGCGACGTGGTCCGGCGAGGTGGCGCCGTGCAGTTCGCTGACGTAGTTCGCGAGTACCGCGCGCAACGGCGCGATTCCCAGGTTATGCGTGTAGAACGTCGCGCCGGCGGCCAGCGCGGAGCTGGCGGCGTCGCGAATGAAAGCCGGCGTGACCCGGTCGGATTCGCCGAACCAGAACGGCAGCACGTTGTCGACGCCGAAAC